>Ga0302161_10000003_pt1 | contig 102224 bp, 100 predicted proteins | sample I_Fen_E2_1_FD_193498 | JGI IMG/M metagenome (GOLD analysis project Ga0302161, IMG submission 193498) | Peat permafrost microbial communities from Stordalen Mire near Abisko, Sweden - I_Fen_E2_1 | ecosystem: Environmental > Terrestrial > Soil > Wetlands > Permafrost | place: Sweden: Abisko...
TTAAGGTTATTTGGGATTGTTTATAACAAATTAATAGAGTTATACTTTGTTTATCTCTTAATATCTCCGTTTTACTATATTTTTAATTTTATTTTATCTTAATTTATTGATAAAAGAGTTGTTTTAAGTAGTCTGATTTAAGTTTATTTACTGTATAATAAAAGAGATTGTATTCCCCTACAATCTCTTAATAGTTAATTACACATATATTCACACATAAATATTATAGTATCAATATGTTCTTGTGCTTCTTGTTCTGTATTAAATGGTATTCTTTCAAATTTCATTATTAAGCTATTAAATATATAATACTTATCTTGTATCTGCTCTATATTGTAGTATTGTTTCATACCTTTCATTGTGCTACCTATTAGAATATTTCTGCTGAATCTGATTCACTAATAGCTTTTGCAAATAATTCTACACAATTTTCATGTAAATATTGTTTTTGTTGTATTGTAGTAATACCCACATCTTCTAAAGTATAACACATAATTGCTATTTTGCCCTTTCGAATTTCTTTTGTACACCAAGAACATATTTGATTTTTTCTTACTCTTATTGCTCTAGCTGTTCTATAATCTTCTCCCTTATGTAATTTTTCGCCTAGCATTAAATAATTCATTTTTATCATTTCCTTTCTTATAATTAATTTAATATATCATAAGAGAAGATTTTAAACTCCTCTTATATGTTTTTATTCCAATCCCATTTATTGCCGTTAGTTGTGTTTAATATTCTTTCCATTTCTTCAAATGTCTTTACTTTATTATTATTTACTTTGTATCCATTAGCTCTCAAATCTTTAATAAAATCACTTTTAGTATTATATTCACTATCCACTCTTATTAATTCATTGTCTTGAGTTATAACCATTGCACTATATTTCATAATTAACACTCCTTATTTAATTTATTAACTTGTTTTGTTTGAGTTAGATATTGCAAGAGACTAACTGTTCCTAGCTTACGATTTTGTTAAGGTATCCACACCTATGAGAGTTTATTAAGCTCTTTGCTGGTCTTGGTTTCTCTTGTTACACAATATCTATTTCTTTCCTTAATTTATTATCTCATATATTCATACTAATGTCAAACATTATTTCCATTAATTTGTTATTATTTTTAAATTTATTTCTAGTATTGCACTAGATTAATATCGTTTGTTGTATGCCTTGATTGTCTTAGACATGTAATTTATTTGTTAATATTATATTATCATTTTTACTGGTATATGTCAATAAATTAATATAATAATATTCATATAAAAGGTGGTTTTTATTTGGTTCTCATTCTCAATTATATCTGGATATATAAAGAAAAGGATATATAAAAATATATCCTCAATCCCTTTTAACTAGCTATTAAATTATTATCTGCCAGCAATCTATATATAAACTTTATTCCATCTTGTAATAGTTCGATTTTATAATATTGTGTGCCTTTTGAAGATATGCATTTCTTATGATAGAAATAATTTAAATTCAAATATGTATTTGTTACATTCATTTTGTTTTTACCATCTACTTCAACATATTCATATATATTATTATCTCTAAGTATTAAACATAATCTATTATATGATATCAATAAGCTTTTATTATTCTTTTCTAATAGTTTTATAAAATCTTTTAATGAAATTCTATTACCATTTATAAAATTAGGATATGTATAATCTTTTATATCTATTGGTATATTTATATCAATTTCTTCTTTGTTTTTTATTTTAGCTTTTATTGTGCTAGAGTTTAGGATTCTTCTCTTTCTCTTCTTTTTAATGTATTATCACTAAGTAAATACTTTCCTTGATTTCTTTCTATATTGTTAATAACTGCTTTTAATATACCTTGATCCTTTTTAAGATTATTAGTTATACTTTTATTTCCTAGCTGAATTTCTTTTAAAGTTTCTTCAACATTATAACCATTATTAATTGAATCATATTCTTTTATGTATTTATCTTCATAAGCAATTAAAACATATTGAGCTATAAAATTTTTTATATTCTTGTCCAACTCTTCTATAACTTCAAATTTAAAGCTTTCTGCTCCATATGTATTCCAAGCTTGTTGTAATTTATAACTATGATGTTTATTATTATTTAAATCTTCTTCATGTTCCTTCAAGCGTCTTTCAACGTCCATTGTTTCTCCTATGTATCTTTTATCATTTGTAATATTTGTTATACTGTAAATTGCTCGCATTGTTTGATACTTCCTTTCTTATTCAAATCAATTATTTGACCATTAGGTCAATAAAGTAGTATTTATTAAAATAATTCTAATGTGAAGCTTTAACTGAACAGACTTATGAGAATATAGACTACCTTTAACTCTTAGTATTGTGGATACTCCTAACGCCCTATCGGTTGTTTTTGTCTGCCTAAAGGCATCCAATAATTATTTATTATATTTATCTTAGGTTAAAAAGTTATACACTAAAAACACTCTTATATGTTCTTATTAGGTATGTTTTAAACGTATAACTTTTCTTTATTGATAACTATTTTCAAAAAGTTGAACGTATAGTATCTAGTATGATAAAGTTGTCCTATCTTATAGGGTTTTACTGTTCAACTTTTATTAATTTGTTTAATTAAATAATTCATTCATAGCATCTTCTAAAAATATTAAATCTGTATTATTAGATTCATCCATTAAAGCCTCCATTAGAGTATATTTACCACCTGTTACATTATCTAATCTTAAATCGTATGTATCAAAGTCTATACAAGTATCGGCAATTCTTTTAGTATCATCTATATATTGACTTCTCAATGCAGTCTGTTCATTTTCATATTTAGGTTTTCCAAAGTATGTGCCTTTCTTTAGACTATGTATTCTCCATTTTTCTTGCATATTATTATAATGAGTTTCTGCTGTTTGGATTGTACTTAAATATATGGTTGCATTTAATTCATTTTGTATTGACTCTAAATCTTCAGTTTCAAGCATCATTTTTCTAAAATCTTTAGTCGTATTTACATGAAATACTTTATAATAATAATCTATAGGTGTAAGCTCTTGTAGTTCTTCACATACTTTATTATTATAATCGTTCCATTTTCCTTTTAGAAATATATCCTTTTTAGATTCTTCATTTAATTGTTTTAGTATTTTTCTTTCAGTTTCTAATATAGTATCTATTTCATTATCTGTAGCTAGTCTATGTGATCCAGTTCTTAACTTAATACCTATTCTATATTCCCATTTTATCAAACACTTACTTTGTAATTTATTTAAAGTTCGCTCCACTATTCCTTTAAGTTTTCCACTTGTATTATTATAAAAATCATAAAATGTTGTTATTGGAATTTCTAAATATCTACTAAATGAATTTATATTATTTCTTCCAGTATTATAATTTTTATTAATCATATGTAATTTATAATATAGTCCATTACGTGACATGTTTATTGTTTTCTCATCTTTCTCTATTGGACAGTTTGACAACATATGTATTATTAGCTTTTCAACGTAATCAGAATATATTGAGTTTCTTTTATTATCTTCTTTGGGTAATGGTTCACTGTATATTGTATCAATGATAAATTTAGTCTTTTCCTTGTGATATATACAAAATCTTTCTAATTCTTTGAGTTGAGCTTTCTTTGTGTTTCCTGCTGATACTTTAATATCTAACATTTCACATAACTCCTTATAATTTTTTAAAATTTGTCCATTTCCTAAATTATTAATATTCATATTACCTTTATTACCTTCTTTCTTATTATTAAATCTTTTAATTTATTCATTATCTCAGCATCTTATCTGCCACCTTTCATTATTCTTTAATGCACTTTAAGAGTTACAACTCCAATATTTTTTGAAGCTATAACTCTTTATCTATATTAACCACTTGTTTGTGGATTGTTGCTATTTGGTTATATTTTATTTTAATTTATTACAATTAGAATAACATTCCTCTTTTCCATCTTTCAAAAGAGCAAAAACCATGTGGAACTTTATTTAATCCATAATAGTAATTATATATTTCATCCTCTTTATATCCTTCTAATACTATTTCAAGTGCTTTCATTCTGGAATTAAATTTTTCTTCACCCATAAATAACTTTAAGTCATTTGCTCTTAGTAAACAATTTTCTGACATTCTTACTATTCTATTATATCCACCTTCTTTAAGATGTTCTATTGTTCTTTTAACTAAATCATTACTCATAATAATCAATTCCTTTCAACTGCCTTAACCTCTAAAATTAGTAGGTAGCTTTATTAATTTGTTTATGTACTTCTTATCTATTATATTACACTTGTTAGATATTAAAGTCAAGCCATTTCTATTAATTTATTAAATTTCTTATGTATTGGATTGCATAAAACAACCCTATTTGAAATATATTGCTATTAACAAAACTATTATAACTATATCCATTATTAAATTAGCTATCTGTAGTTTATTCATATTGATTCACCTCTTTACATAGATTTATATTAATGATACTATATTTGTAAGAGAAGTCTATAGGATATAAGGAGAAATTAATCTCCCTATATATTTTGATTAGTTACTTTTTACTTTTTGAAATAATTCATAAACAAGAATATTGTGGCGATAATCTTAAGAATTAAATCAAGTAATTTGTAACGTTTGTCGAAGTCCGTTTCAGGCTTCTTTTTGTCATGTTTAGACATTCCCTCAACCTCCCTTACAACTATAATTATATCACATAAGAGTATTATTGTAAACAAATTAATAGAAATAAGAAAGGTTATTTACATGTTTTTTATTACATTAATGTTTATATTATACGCTCTATTAGTTCCAATACAATGTAGTTATTAGAGTCTATATGAGGTTGTATCTATATTATAGTGTAATTGCATTAGTTATAAGTTATTCGTTTATATCTCCTCAATTAGTTATATGTTACTATTATATAGTAGCTTAATAGGTTTGCTATGTTGATGCATGAGTATGTTAAATGGTTTTATATTACCGCTCTACTATTCCAGTGTTATTCATAGAGTTGTAATATAAGTGTGCTTTATATTGACGTTGTATTGAGGTCTTAGAGTAGTTAGTAATGTGATTGGTTGTCTTGATGGTTAAGCGTTGTATAAGGTTGTTATATTGGTTATAATTGATGTAATAGTATTGATGTTACGTGTCTTTGTACTATATACACTTGTATCTTATATATGTACATTATTATATTGATATGATTATTTAGTATATAGATATATGTTAATGTAGTGTTATGCTAGTGGTTATATATCGTTATATATGGTAGAGTTATTAAGGTTATGTTATTGTACTATATAGATAGATTGTTATGTATTAATGTATAGAGTTATTACTATTAGATTGTTTATTGACGTAGGTATTTACGTTTGTCTATGTGTTAGTATTATGCTTGTATTGTTATAATGTAGTTATTAAAACTATGTATTACTATAGTTATGTATAGATATTGATATGAGTGTACTATGTGATGTAATACAGTTAGAACACTTTGCAGTAGCTTTTAAACTTTAAAACGAAATATAAACTACTATATAAGGAAAGTGTTCGTGTTTTTAAAATTGAACAACAACTAAACAATCCAACATGAGCAGATAAAAGATTGATTTTAATAGTAGATATGTAACATCTGATACAATATAAGCATGATAATATCTAACATAAATCAGTAATTATATATAAATAAGTTATATATGTACTATATTAAATATACATTTAGTGAAGTTGATTTGTAACCGTTGGTATCACTAGGTTTGTTGGTTTTTATGTGCTAAAAAGTGGTTTATTTATGGTTTGGATATGTGGTTTATTGGATAGAATTGTGATGGTTTGTTTGGTTATAGGTATGGGGGCGTAAATTACATTTTAGTTGATAATGATTATCAGTTAATAGTCCCTATCTGTTCTGAACGTCTATACGTATAAAAGTACAACGATTAGTAAAAACACGAACATTAAACATCGTAAAGTGTTTCGACGTACTTCCCTATCTACCCCATTCTTATCTAAAATTTACCATCAAAAATTACTTAGAACTGTCTCATTTTTATCCACTTAAACCTTCAAACCCACTCATACCAACATATACAACGATGTCGAATATCAAACTCCAATTAACTAACCACTCTAATAAAATATAAACATCGCACAAACATAGGCTATGACTACTCTAACCTCAATTTATATATACCTAAAATTAAACCTTCACGACAACTACCTATCGTTAATGAAATATTCAAACTGAAAAACATAAATCCTTAAAATTTCCAATATCAATTCTAATCACTCTCTCGTCAATTTTCCCACTTAAAATCTAAACACAACTACTATTACCTAAAATCCTATATCCCCTACTTGCATTCAATGTATAAGCCTGTCTAAATTCTATATTTCAAATAAAAAAGAAACCATCTCAAACTAATAAAAGTTAAAGACAGTTTCTTAATAAGGGTTAGTGGTTAATAGATATAAAATATTAAAAACAAAAAAGTAAATGAAATAGAAAAGTTTACACACTTAAATTATATACAATCACTCCAAGTATTACTATAAGAAAATAATACCAATTACAATTAAATATAATATATTAATAAATTCAATATAGGGAGGAGGATATATTTTTAAAATTATAATATAAGTACTTAATATATACTACACTAGGTTACAAATAACTTCAATAAAAATCATTATTATAAGTTATTTTATACCATTTAACGTCAATAAGTAATAAGTTATTAAAAACCTTATCTAAACACTTTCTTTGTTTATGTTATACCTAACTAATTCTATTTTCTTTTTAGTCTTGCTAGTTATAATATACTCTTCATTTAGTATTATACATTTATCATAAATTCCAAACATATACCATTTTGTATCCATCATAAGTTTTAAAATTTCAACGTTGTTCAGTTTATTTAATGTATTGATATTAATATTCTTAATTGTAATCTCAACTTCATTATCTAATATAAAACTTGTATTAATAACTAATTTATAATCTTCCACTTCTACCATAATCTATACCTCTAAATATTAAGCTTACTATATTATATGCACTAATTAAAAATAATTTACTCTTTTTATAATATTCATGTATAATATCTTATCCACATGGAAATACTATTACTGTATACAATCCTGAACACAAAACTGAATAAACTAAACAATTTAATTCCTTAAGCAACTACTTCGTTTTGCACGTCTTATTACTCTTATTCTCTCCCCCTATTACTTTTATTATCTTATTGAATAAATTCAAGCCTAATATTACTTGCTTTAAAGTCCCTAGTAGTCAAGTAGTCAATGATATAAAATAATACAATGAATAAGCCAAATTAAAATACAATTGAAACAGACTTTAAATAAGCATAAAATAAAAGGATTAGTTTAATTACTAATTAAACGTAATCCTCAAATAGAATATATGTAAGATAAAAGTAAGGAGAAAAGAGAAATATAAGCTAATGCAAACGCAAAAATCAAATATATTTACTACAATTTCTCACTTACCAAGTAATAAAGCTAGACCTAAGAAAACTATGCTTCTTTTGGTAAAATCAAATTATTACTTATAAATTCAGTTAGGTACTGATAATCTGCTTTAGTTAATACAGAACTTTTGCTCAATGTATAAATCTCATGCATGTCATTCTTAAATTCAAAATTCTTATAAACTTCTATATGCGTACCAATCCTATAAATTAATTCTGATTTAAGTTGTAAAATACATTGTCTACTCATTAGTTTGCTCTTAACACTCGCCTTAAGTACATTATTAAATTCCGTATAACCATCAGTAGTCACAACCTTTAATTTATGCTTTTCTTCTACTGTATTAGGTTTTTGTATTGACTTTGGTATATTTATATTAGTTTCATTACCTTTGCCGTTAGAATCCAATCCTATTAGTTTAAGACTACCTAAAACAAGATTGAATAAAAACACAACTATAATAGGTATCATTGGTACCAATAATCCTACTCCTAATATTGCAACCGCTATTCTTTCAAATACACTATCCATTGCATTATATAACATTAGAATATTCATTGCTAAGAATCCCAATATACCACTAAATATTAATGATTGTCTAATACTTTTCTTAAACATGCTTTGTTTTTTCATATCCATCTCTCCTTCGTATTTTAAATATTTTCAATATATTTCTATAATGTTATTTTCCCAATCAAATTCATAATCATCAGTATTATATAAATCACTCATAGTAATTTCCATCTCATCTTCTGTTTTTATTACTGTAAGTTTTTCATTATAATACTTTTTAAAATCAGATTTGAATTGTTTAAATGTTACAGTTGTCATTAGTATAATCTCCTTTCCTAATTAATTCATATATTTAATATATGTACTGGGCTATTAAACAAACATCTATAGCCCATAAATAATATTCATTGAGGCAATACTATCTTTTGTAATAATTCAGTAAAGTCATAATCAAGTCCTCTAATCTTAAATTCGTCATTGTCACTTTTACTAACTTGTCCACTATAGTTTACAATGAGAACATCTGGAAAAAATCCTTCCATGTTATAACGTTCTTTATACCAATCTTGCACCTCATCTGTATCATATATTGAATTGTATTTTTCATTTGGATTAGTTTTATGATATTTATCAAATTCTATTAAATATGCCCTAAATTGAAGTTCTCCATCAACAATATTGTGAAAAATTATGTGTGCATCACTTCTTCTTTTCGCTGAACTCCAAGTTTCTTCTAATTTAAAGTAATCTATTTTAGTTACTATATTATTTATTTCACCATAAAGATTTAATAAATAATAACTATGATCTGAAATTACATTTTTACTAAATTGATATATTAATTCTTTACCATACTTATTTTTATTAGCTACTAAATCCTTGTTATTAACCAACCTATTTAATACTCTTCTTGCCATGTCTATTTTACATTTGTCATCTTTATAAAATAAATTAGCACAAATTCTAGTTGTAATAAATCCATATTTTTCTATGAAGTTAAGTATATATCTAACCTTTTGTGTATACCTAATCATTTATATCCCTTCTTATTTTTAAAATTTTCCCATTTAGATTGTCTTGATTCTCTTGATTTTTTAGTAAAATCTATAGGGTTTTGAGTAATTCCTTCTATTTTTTGCTCTTTTTCAGCTATTTCTTGTGGTTTTTCTTGATTTTCTGTTATTAATAATTTATCTTCTTTTTGAATAATATTACCTTTATTATCTAATATCATGAATTCTTTATCTTTCTCTATTAATGGTTTTAAATATTCAATGACCATTTTGGAGTCTAGGTATAATGTTTTACCATGATATATTTCATCTGCAACAGCAATAAATTCTCTTTGTTTTTTTTGTCTAATAGCTAAAGATGCCAATTCTCCCTCACCTAGTATAGTTAATGCTGATGCAGTATTGGGAAAATAGAAGCATATTTGATTTCCTAAATTTCCCTTTATATCTCCGGTCATATGTGAAAGACTTCCTCTTTGGGTACATAGAATACAGTACACTCCACTTGACCTACCTTCTCTTGCAAGTTTCCACATCAAAGCACTACATTTATTTTTGTCATCTATTTCTCCTTTATTTTCTTCAGCTCCATTAACTGCAAAACTAGCAACTTCATCAATACAAAAATATATAAGTGGTAATTTTATATCGTGACAGTCATTATACTCATAAACATTAGTAATACTACCACTGTCATCTACTTCATCAAACATTTTATTACGTCTTGAAACCTCTCTACTTAAATACCTTAACTCTTTTAATGCTGATTTGGTGTCTTTAGCATAATATTTACAATGTTTTATATTTTTAAACATACGTAAATCTTGCTTATCGCTTAGCATACAAATTGCTAAATTGACTAAATTATCGTCATTGCTTAAAACTAAGTTTAATATGCTCATTATCATAGATATAGTTTTTCCTGAACCAGCAGACCCTCCGATAAGGACATTTGGAGACAATTTAAAGTTCAATATAATTGCTTTATATGCATGAGTCATACCATTATACAATTCCCAAGGTTTTACTTTGATTGGTTCGTACTTCTCTTTATCTGGAACTTTAGTATTCATTATTTCTATACTTGTCTGATTTTTGGTATCATCAAATTTTAAAGAACAAATTCCGAATATTTTATTTAGATCAACTATATTCTCTTCTAGTACATCATAGCTGAGTCCTACAGGAATAGAAATTTTAAATCTATAACCTATTAATTCCTTATTGCCTTTTTTATCTACTTTAGTAGGATGAAATATCTTTTCAGTTTCACTAAGTGTAAATGTTTCACCATTACCATTCCTCTTTTTAGAATCAGCAAATGCACTATACCAATTAAATTTAATTTGGTCTATTTCCTTAATATCTACATCTTGTAAATGACATCTCATATATATACTTGATTTAGTAGAACTATACTCTGCTATTACTTCTCCTCTATAAACTACACCAATTGCAGGTAAAAGTTTTCTAAAATCATTTAAACTTTTACCATAAGGCATGACAACTATTACATCAAATCCATAATATTTTATGAATATATCTTCTAGTACATAGTAATTTGCTTTTTTATTGAAGTCACTATAGGTTTTATTTGAAGGTATATCCTTGCTCAAATCTATAGCATTAACACGTTCCATAAGTATTTTCCATTTATTTTTTATATTCTTTTTAGCTTGATATTCATCAAATATACTACTTAATTCCATAATCATGTTTCCTTTTCTTATTAATTTTTAATATTAAACTTTTCAAATCGCTGTCGTCAAACAGTCCATCATTTTTTATTGCCTTTAGAAAATATTTTGTAATTATAGGTGCAAATCCTACCATTGTACCTTCTATAAGTAGCCACCATGGAGCTACACCAATACCACCTGCAAAAGTTATCATTGTACCAGCTTTATATAATCCATAAAATTTTGTAGAAAAAATTAATGTTTCAGTTCCCAATAATCCCCACGCACTACCATATATAATCTTCTTTATCATGAATAACTCTCCTACTTTTTGTTTATACTATATGTATATTCGTTAATTAAAAAAATGTGCATAAAGGAGGTAGTTTTTTATGTATTTTATTTTAGTATGCATTGGTGTATTTGTAATCCTATGTTGGATTGGTTCAGAATGGATGATATCTGAAAATTATAAGAATGAACATGACCCTAAAAAATACAGTATAAACAGACAATTACAAATTATAGATACTGCCATTGATAATTTAGATGGATTCCAATTTGAAGAATTTTGTTGTAAGGTATTAAATTTAGGTGGATTAAAGTCTACTACAACTCCTAAAACAAGAGATGGAGGTAAAGATATCATAATTAATGATGAAGATGGTACTATTTATGTTGAGTGTAAACATTATGCTGATGGAAATAAGATATCAACTAATTTTATTCATAAACTAGTTAGTGCTTGTGTTATAGATGGTGTTAATAGAGCTATATTTATAACAACATCTTCCTATAATAAAGAAGCTATAAACTTAGTAAAGAAATGTAACGTAGTTGATATAGATATTTGGTATAAAGGAGATATACTTAATTTCTGTAGGGATATTGATATGTTGGAATTATTAGATTGGCTAGGTTATGACAAAAATGAGGTATTAAAATACTCTACTATATAGTGTCTTTAATTAGACACTTCCTTATATATAAACTTCTTCTCCTACGCACTTCGATTCTATTTGAAATATGAAATAGTATGATAATAAATGATAAAGTATGAACATAAATAATAATATTTGATTATCATTTATAACTATTGATAATATATTGTATTAAATACAACTATTTGTTATTATATAATAGTCATAAAGTATCGTGTATAATAATTGATAAACATATATAATACTATATAAATAAAAATAATTTAATAAAATATATTGTAACATTTATCTAAAAGTAGTAATATAATATTATTAAAAGGAGGTATTCATATTTGTGGAAGAACTAGATTTCAAATTAGATAAATTAGATTTAAAAATATTATATATTCTATTATTAGAAAATAAATTGAGTCCTTTACAATCGTTAAAGGTAAATCAACTAATGGAACAATCAGATATGAAAGTTAGTTATGTAACTTTTAATCGGAGAATAGTTCAAAAATTAATTCCAATTGGATATATAAAAGAAGGATACAAGGAAGGACACTCAAAAACATACTACTTGAGTTCTATAGGAAAAAAGTTTTTTGAAGAAAATGTTTTAAGCGAAGAAAATGACGCTTTTGAAATAATCGAAATTGAGGAGGATAATAATAATGAATAGAAATGAATTGATTTTTTGCGGATTAGGTGGTGGAGGATCAAGATTGGTAGATACAATAATGACTACTGATCCAAGATTTGCTGGTTACTTTATTAATACTAGTATGACTGACATAGAATCTTTAGAAAATTACAATGAACTTACTAAGAACTTTTTTTGTATCAGTACCTCAAATGGTGTAGGACGTAATAGAGTACTAGGAAAATCATTTGCAAAACAAAGTGGGTACAGTATTATTGATATGATTGAAAGATTTAACCAAGATACTATCTATTTTACTGCAACATTAGGTGGTGGTAGTGGAAGTGCATTAATATCTGAATTGCTAAGTGCTCTAGAAAAAATGAAATCAGATCCAGAAAGTGATTTCAAGAAAACGATAAATGTAATTGCAATTCTTTCAGACTTAAATTCACCTACTGTAATACTAAAAAATGCAAAAGATACATGGAATGAAATTATTAAATATAAATGTGTTAATAGTATTATCTTTGTAAATAACAATTGTAAATTAGAAGAAGACTTTGAATCAAATAATGATAAAGAACTTAGAATCAATGAAATTTTTGCAGAAACATTTACTTCAATATTTGATATTCCTTTAATTAATGGTATTAACTTTGATAATGGTAATCTATCTAATATCTTACATGATAAAGGATGTTTGTATTTTTATACCTTACCTGATGATTGTACAAGCGTAGAAATTGCTATGAGTAAAGCTGAAAGGAACAGTATTTTAGGGAAAATGTATAGAAATGATAATAATACTGTAGTTGAAAAGGATAAAGAAGGTAAAGAAAATAAACTTATCAAATGTGGATATTTAGGAGTTTCATTTGTAGATGAAGATTATAATAAAAAATTTATAACAAGTAAATATAAACCTTATAAAGAACCATATATAGGTGAAAATGCAGATAGAAATTTAGTATTAGTCAGTGGGTGCTTACCTCCATACAATGACATTAAGGTCATAGAATTAGAAATAGAAGAAAGAGAAAAGGAAAATGCAAATAGAAATAATGTTGATTTTAGTACATTTGCTTTAAATACGGCTAACAATGAAAGTGCAGTAGGTGAAACTATAAATACTGTTGAAGATAGAAAGAATAATAAGAAAAAATCTATAAAAAAAGTGAAGCGTGGATTATTTTAATATCAACAATCAATAGGGGATTTATATCTCCTATTTTTAATATAGGAGGTATAGTAAGATGAATGACAAACCTATAGACGTACACTATGAAGATGTTAATAAAAAGTATTATACGATAGATGAAGTGTCTAATGTATTGGAAATTGATCAATCTAAGATAATATTTTACTTTGAAAAACTAAATGATTTTTTAAATATAACATCTGTAGGTATGTATCAATTATTCGATAATACAGATATAAAGAATTTGCAAATAATTAGAGATTTAGAATTAGATAAGCGTATGACTATCAAAGATATAAAAGAATATTTATCACTTACAAAACAAGAAATACTGCTAAAAAAAGAATCTAATAATGCGGTAGATAAATCAATTTTAAATGTTTTTCAAAATTTTGCAAATGCACTTATGGAACAAAACACGAAGATTGATATGATGTATAAAAACAATATCCATATAGTAAAATCTATAAATATTTTAACTAAGTCCCAACAGCAAATAGAAAAAGATTTACAAGAGCAAAGAGTAATTAATAAAACCCAAGCAGAACAATTTAACTCTTGTAATAAACAACTGTCACAACAATTATCAGATGTTCAACAAGAACTATCCCTAACTAAAGAAGCTAATCAAAAACAATTAGAATCCCAATCTCAACAATTGCAAACTAATCTAGATAATATGAGTAATAAAATCATAGAAGAGAATACTAAAGCATTGAGTGAATCTGTAAATGAATTTAAATGTATAACTCTGGAACAATTAAAAAATCAGCAACCAAAATCTTTTATAGACAGAATATTCCATCTGAAGAAGTAATTAAGTAACATAAATATAATATTGTCGATTAAGGAATTATATTCTGACACTCTAACATGCTCAAGGAATAGAGATAGGAGTTTTAAGGTAATAGTTGTTGTCTTTAGATTTAGGTTGCCTATGAGTGTGAGAAGTAGGTTTTAGTTTATATGCTATAAGTGTGTAGTAATTTGGGCGTTATCTTAATACTTATAATATAAATACTCTATTATCACTCATCCCAAAAAGCTACACACATTATTATGTTGTTGTATTTAGATATAAATTATAGTTTATTTGATAACAACACAACAAATATATTTATATATTGAAAATTTAATGAATGTGATGATTACACAGTTTGATAAGATAAAATTGCTATAAGTATGTAGTTAAAAGGGTAAAAAGATGTAGGTAGTTGGGAGTTGGATGTACCAAATTGGGATTGAAGTGTAGTAATTTGGGTGGTATTATATTTATAATAAAAAATATAAAGGTGTAGTTAGTTAGTAACAAAGGTGTAGTAATTTGGGAGGGTATTAATATATGGAAGATAAAAAAGAAAGAACATATGAACAATTAGCATTAGAGATACAAGTGCAAACAATGGATACCAATACTTATGTATTTAAATCTCATAATCTAATAGAGAGTGGATATAATTTTACACTAAATGAACAAAGATTAACGTACTTAGCTACTAAAAAATTAAAACCAAGATATATTAAATCAGATATAAAGCCATCTGAGATAACTACCTTGTTTGGTCATGAAAAATTTAAGGATTTAAGAATATATGTAAATGAATTCAAAGAAGAATTCAATCTTTCTAGTAATAATCTTTATAAGGTACTAGAAGATACAGCTAAATCATTAAAGAAGAAAGAATTAAAATACCTACAAGATGATGGTACATTTGTTGAAAAAAATTGGGTAGTTACAAGTAAATATAATTCAAAAGAAAAATTTGTAGAATTAACATTTCATGCTGATTTAATTTTAGATTTATTAGTTATCAAGGGCAAATTTGGTAAAATGGAATATAATGCATCTAAAACATTTACAACTTCATATGCCTTTAGAGTATATGAATTATTACAGAATTATTCATATAGAGGAAATAGAAGATTTGAATTAGAAGACTTTAGATACAAACTAGGTATATATGATGATACAAAATATACAAAATACTCGGAATTTAAACGAAATGTATTAACTCCTTCATTAGAATCTATCAATAACAATACTAATTTAAATATTTCATTGAAGGAAATTAGATATGGGAAAAAAGTTGGGGCAATTGAATTTATTATCTCCCAAAAAGCTACACCTTTAAATAATATTGAAGAAGAAGTTGACGTAGTTGACGCTTCTCAAGTAATTAATATGGAAGAGATTTTAGGGTGTAAATTAAGTGCAGGTCAAGTTGTTGAATTGACAGATTTAGCAATAGCATCAATAAAGAAAGATAAGATAAATATGAGTTTTTATGATTATATAAAATATGAAGTTGAAAGAGTAATTGAATACGGAAAAACTACTACTATTCATAATTATTATGGTGCAGTTAAAACAGCTATAGCTGAATATTGGAAAGAAGGAATTATTATCCCAAAAAACTACACATTTAATAATTTTGAAGGCAGACCTGAAGCAAAAGATGAAAAACATATGCAATCCGTAGAACATAGGTTGCTTGGATGGGATAAAAGTGAATCAGAAGAAGAAATAGCGATTGACGTTGAAGATAATGAAAGTGTTGCTTCGAAATTACTTAAAAAAATTCAAAAATAAGCCTAAATTTGCCCTTGTATGACATTAAAGGTAATAAGTGTTGTCTAAAAATAGAACGTCTTAGAGAGTCTTATAATGGCAAATAACTCTATATATCTATATGCGAGATGTAGTAGAAATATTACATCTTTTTTTATGCTTTGAATTATGTTTCAATAAAAGTAGTTTTGTGTAAGAAAAATTATAGTCTAATAAATTAATAGAAATAAGTATTGAATTAATTAGAATAATATGGTAGTATAGGAATTAAGGAAAGGAGTGAGAGAATTGGATGAGAATGTATTTGCAAAAATACCAGCAATTTTATTTTATGAAGTTACAACAGATCAATCTGAAGATAAATCAATTTGTATAAAAGATAATAGTATTTTAACCAACATTAGAGATAGTAAAGTAGTATTGATACTATACAATTTATACATAAGAACTAATTATCTAAATGAAAGTGATACATCTATAAGTAAATTAATCAATGTATGTGGATATTATAATAATGATAAAGCAAAACTGGAGTTTAAATCAATATTAAAAAGTTTATGCGATTTAAAATTCATAAGTACAGATTGTGACTTTAACAAAATAAAACATAATGACTTAATAACATTTGATACAATTAAGCTAATTGATATTGATAGTTTTGTAATACTAGAGCAGAAAGAACTAAATACAATAACTTCAAGTAGCACAAGTAATAAAGAAATACTAAATCTATTAAAAGTGTATTTATATCTTAAATGTAAATGTAATAAAAGAAAGGATGGAGAAAATATTCAAAAGAATGGTGGCAAAGCTCAAGTTGCATTTCCAAGCTATGAAAATATAGCTGAATTTACATACACTAGTGAAAGTTGCATTGTTGAATACATAAATAAATTAAAAGAAATAGGATTAATAGATTACAATAATATAGGTAAAAAGTATTTTGAAAATGATAAAAAGAAACAAATTACAGAATGTACTAATCTATATATAATTAAAAGCGTAGTTCCTGAAGATTTTATAGAAATGGAATTTAAAGAAGCTATAAAACAACAAAGAGAATACTATGAAAGCAATGGATACACAATTATAAAAGACGATAGTATTAGTAACAAAGCTATTTATGGAAGAAAAGGATATTTAACTAAGAGATTAAATAATAATATAATAACAGATAAAGAACAAAAGGAACTTGAATTATTAAATACTGACATTGAAGAATACAAAATGAAATACAAAAATAAAATAACCAAGAAAAAGAAAGTGTAATTTTGGTCGACTTTTAAGGCGAGCAAGAGAGTCTTATTATTTCTTATTATATATTTATTAGTTATTATTACACCTCGGATTGAGTGTTGTGGCACACCTATTAGTTTAAGCTACAACTATAAGTAAGGGTGTGTTTATACCTATAAAAATATAAGTTAGCTTAAAATATTGAGAAAATGAAAGCAAATAAAAGAATTTATCTAAATAAATTAAAACAATAATCAAATATGAAAGGATATGATAAAATGAATAAAACAGAATATAAATTACATTATGATGGTTTTGAAAATTTAGAAATTAAAGGAGTTTATCTGATAAGGAATGAAGATAATAATAAATTAAAAATAGGAATTACTAATAATCTACCACGAAGATTGAAAGAAATACGAAAGAGTTTTCAATTTTGTGGAACGATACCTAAGTTAAAAATTGAATGTTATATAGAATATAAACATAATCTAGAATTAGAACAATTTTTACATAAAGAGTTTAAAGAAATAAATTATCAAAATGAATGGTTTGTTATAGATGATATTGATATAATATTAGAAAAGTTGAATGATTTTGAATATATAGAGCCTAAAAAAGAAATTAAATTGGATATTAAAGAGAAAAATATTGATATTGAAGAAAGTAATACAGATGATTTTATAGAAAAACCAATATATTATTATTTACATAATTATTATGAATGGTATGATAAAGACAATTATAAAATACATAAAATTTATATAAAATGTGATGGCGATGAGGAGTCTGCTTGTTATATGCTAGATAACTTACATGGTGATATATTTCATGATTGGAATTCTTTTATGTATTGTTATATGAAAGAAAGTTATAAAAAGATTGATGCAAGTAATGTATTGATAACTAAATTTAAAGAATTAAATACTAATTCAATTATAAAAACACAGAATGGAGATATCAGTAGTTTAGAAGAGTATTTTATTATAAAACATAATAATTATTTATCAAATACATTAAATGATATTAAGGAGTATATTGATAATATAAATATTGAAATAAATAATATATCTAATGTATCAAAAGTAAGAACTATAATGGAAGAAAAAATTAAATATCTAATAAATAGTATGGAAAATATTAAAGAGAACTTAAACATTTAAACAAATTAAAAGAAATAAGCTTGACAAAGTTAAATAATAGGAGTAAACTAAAGATATGGAAAGGACAGTAATTACTTGCTTAAATTCCATGTTAAAAATAAATTAATAAACTAGAAAGAAGGTGAGGATTATGAATAATGTAATTGAGTTTAAATCTAGAAGTAAGGAGGTAATAGAAATGCACTTAATCAGATTTAATCAGCTAAAGGTGAAAAATTTTAGTGGAACTCTTGAAGATAATGAGGTGATAGAGTTTGATAAAGAGTGTGAATGGTTAAAAATACATATAAGCTAATGCATATAGATAAATTAATATAAACAAAAGGAAGTGGATGAATGATTTCAATAGCAATTGACCTAGATAATACAATTTTAAATACACCAGCCACTATAATAAACTTACATAACAAGCTATTTAAAGATAATAGAATAGATTATGATGAGAATACAATAATTGATTGGAAGTTTAAACCTGTCATAAAAACCGATGAGGAATTAGCAGAATTATTTAAACTATTTGACCATAAAGATTTTTATAAAAACGCTATAGTTTACAAATATGCTAAAGATATTATAAATGGATTTTCTATAAAAAATAGAGTTTGTATAATCAGTAAACATATGGAAAGTAGAAAAACACTAACTAAAGAATGGGTTAATAAGACTTTCCCAAGAGTTAAATTGATTTTTGTAGATAACTTCGAGGATAAGGGAGGCGTGTTAGAAGGTTATGATTTAATAGTAGATGATAGAATAGATGCTCTGGATAATTGTTCTAACATACCTTATAGAATATGTTATGGGGATAATGAATGGAGTAAAACATGGCAAGGTTTAAGAGCAACCGATTGGAAGGAGTTATATAAAATGATTAGAAATATAAAAGATATAATAGAAAGTAACAAATTAATAGAAATAAGTAATAATAATGAAAGAGAAGGTATAAAAAGATGGGAATTTTAAAAGTAACAGAACAAAGGAAGAATTTTAATAGAGAATGGATTCAATATTTAGGAGGTTTTTATGATGATTACAGTTATTTAGATGAATATAGTACGGGGAGTAAGTGTGATTGGATGACTGAAGCTTATCTGCTAGGGGTAGATGTAACAGGTAAATTAAAACCATCAGACATACATAAAGTTAAGAGATATAATAAGGATAAGTAATACATATAGGTTAGAGATTTGATTCTAAGGTGGTTATTAGCTTTGTAGTTACGTTTTAGAATAATAGTGGTATAAGTTGTTGCCTTAAAATTGGACAAGGTAGATAAGCTAATAAGTGGGTTTAAGAGAATACGAATAAATTAATATAAATAAGTTAATCAAATGCGTGTTTTAAAGGGAAATTGAACATCAAAAAGTAATAAATCAAAGAAATGGAGTGAAGTTAATGTTAACATGTAAAGTTGGTCAAACAGCAGTTGATACATTTACATACAGAGAAGAACAGTTAAGAGAATGGTCTAATAAAGGAATGTTAAAATGTCCTGCTTGTGGAGAGAAAATGTTATATTGTAATGGGGATTTTAAAATTGCCTATTTTAGACATGAAAAGAATAGTGACTGCCCCGATATTTATTCAGAAGGAGTTACGCAAGAACATATACAAGGAATTAAGATATTATATGATTGGTTGAAAATTCAAGAAGGAATAAAAGATTTGCAGTTAGAAAAATGGATTCCAGAAACTCGCCAACGTCCAGATATTTATTTTATAAAAGATGAAAGGGAATATGCAATTGAATTTCAATGCTCACCTATAGCTACCAAATATAATAAAAGGCATGACTTATATAGATTACAAGGAATAAATGATATTTGGGTTCTTGGAGTAGATAAATATTCAATAAATGAATATGAAAAGATGTTATCTTTAGAATTATTTGAATATAAAATTAATGATATAAGACTAAAAACAATAGAAGTTGAAATTAATAATTCGAATAATTTTCCATTGATGTATTTAAATAATACAGGAAACCTAATAAAATCAATTGATAAATTGAAAAATGTGTATGGATATAAAACTAAATATAATAACATTATAGATAATAAGAAAATTGAAAATTGTTATCTAAAAGATATTTTAAACAAAGGTAACTTATATGATGACAATAACCCTTTTAAAATTATCGGCAATGTAATAAAAAATAAAGTTAGTGAATTAAATAAGAGAAGCTATAGTGACAATTATAGGTTTTCTACATATGTTTTAAGTGGAGGTTCTTATATGGGGATTCGTTCACATAATAAAGGATATATTTATAGAACTACTATTGATGATTTTAATGAAAATAAATTAAATGATTTTATTGAATGTGAAATTATCCAAGAAGAAAAAAGAATACAAGAAAACAAAAAAAGGAAAATGGAAATACAAGAAAAGACCATGAAGTGCGAAAGATTAACAAATCAATTTAAAATTGTAAATAAAAATTGTAAGTTCGAATATGGGAATGGAAATTATGGTTTGTATTTATGGAAAATTATATTTACTTGTGATGTATTTGAAAGAACATTTTTCATAAAAGAAAACCAAACAGATTGTACAGAAAAATGTGGTTATTATATAAATTTAGATTGCTATAAGTACAGAGAATTGAACATAAATAAGGTGTTCGAGTATATATCTAAGAATATATCAAATACTCTTAGAAAAGAAAGATATGGGAGGTGAGAATAATGAAGATATTTAAAGTATTTAAAAAATCTATAGCTTTAAAACTCATCGCCCTAGGATACATATTGGAAGATATACAACCACTAAGTTACAAACCTTGGTTTAGTGTATTTTTATTTAAAGACAGTAAAGAAATAAGAAGAGATTTTGAAAAGATACAAAAAGAAGAAATAAAATAAATAAATATAATCTAATACAAATATCGAAAGGAGATTATTATGAAAGTAATAAAAGAACTAAAAGTTGGAGAAGGCATAAATATTATACAAAGAGAAGGGAAAGATTTAGTATTATCTAAGGAAGGAGGATATAAAACAACTTTCACTGATAAAAAAGGAAAAGAGCATAGAAAAAATATATGGAATGCAACTATGGATTGGTGTTTTGATTCAGTTAAAATGAATGAACTAAAAATTGATAAAGATATGTCCAAGCCTTTTTATATGATTGATGGTAAACAATACTCAGATGCCATAATAAGTGTAAAATTTAAATGTGCAATAAAAGAATCTGAAGAGATAAATGGATTTAATGAACAATTACTAGAATTAAATAAAACAAATAAAGAACTAGAAACAAAATTAGTAGAACTTAGAAAGCAAGGAATATCATTAAGACAATGTAAACATAAAGGAGAATATAAAACTAATCTTACACAAGAACAACAATTATATATTGAATTATATAAAAAACAACAAGATATTACTGAAGAAAAAAGAAATAAGGTAAAAGAATTAAAAAATCAAAAGAAAAGTGATATACAAAACACTGAACAAATTAGAAAAGAATTATATAAAAATGGATTTGATATAATAGATAGTCAAGGTAAAAAATCTCATATGGTTAGATATAAACGTTCTAGTGGTTCTAGTAGAGTTGGAAAATGTTTATTTATAAGAGAAGATTTATATAAGCCTATGATAGATTGGACTATGATGGATTTATACATAAAAAATGGAGATGAAATTGATTTAGCTAGTTATGAGGCATACATAAGTTTAACACTAAGTTCTATGATAGATACTATAGATATAAAACCAGAAAATATACTAATACTTAAAGATGAAGAATCAAAAATAAGAGAAGAATGTATGGTTACTGAACAGATAATAAACAAAGAAGGAAAAGCAGTATTATGCACAACTAAAAAATATACTGATGTAATAAATAAAATTTGGGATGGAGAAAGTTTGCTTGATAGTAGTTTATTTGAAGAAAAATATAAGGATAAAGGAATGTTATTGCTAAGAAATAAATTTGTAAAAACATGTGCATTTAATACTAATATTCAGCAATATTATAAAGAATTCAATATAACTATGAATGACATAAAAAATAGTAATTGTTATCTTTATACTAAAGCTAAAAAAGTTGAAGACATATTGTTAATAACAACGCCTTCTAGTTTAAAATATTGTAAATTTGGATTAATTGAAAACTATTTAAGTGACATGAGTTACAAATGGGGAGTTGTTAAATATGACAAACCAACACATTACTTTGATGGAGAATTAGTCCAAACACATTATCAATTATTAAATTCTCTTAATTGTAATAAAAAAGATATATCAGAAATATTATCTCAAACAAAAGAATACGTAGGTTTATTAAAGAATGATATGGCTGTATTAAGGAAGCACTTAAAAATGCAGATAGAACAAAATGAGGATTGTAGATTATCAGATGAAGAGATTGCGACAAGGGAAATAGAAGGGTTTTACAATGAAGATTATTTAAATATAAACAAAGATAATCATACAAAAGATATGATGTATACTCTATTAACTTTAAACGATAAGATTAAGTTTACTACTGAATTCATTAATTTCCAAAAAGATGTTATAAGAGCATACAAAGACAATGCTAGATTAGGGCATATCTTAATTCACGGTAATTATAGCGTATTGTGTGGAAATGGAATAGAAATGTTAAAAGGCTCTTGTGGAAAATGGAATATTGAAGACGGTTCAATTATTAAAAAAGGAACAATATACTGTAATAACTTTGAAGAAGTAAAACTTATAGGTTCAAGAAGTCCTCATCCTTCCCCTAGTTGTATATTTATTTCTAAAAATACAATATACGATGAAATAGATATATATTTTAATAGTAGTAAACAAATAGTACATATAAATTCAATAGAAGAGAATAACTTAGAAAAATTATCATCAGCAGATTACGATAGTGACCAAATGCTTCTTAGTGATAATGAAAAACTTATTGAAATTGCAGAAAGACATTATAAAGATTATCCTGTATCAGTAAATTGTGTGGTGGGTAAAAAGACTCCTAGATATTATACAGATGAGGACAAATGTGATTTAGATGTAAAAACTAGCAAAAATCTTATAGGGCAAATAATAAATCAAGCACAAATTTTAGAGAGTTATTTAAATGATATTAGATTTAAAATAAACAAAGAAAAAAATAAAAAAGTTAAACAACAATTGCAAAAAGAAATAGATGATATATTTATTGATATATCTACTTTAAATATAATGTCTTGCATAGAAATAGACAAAGCTAAAAAAGAATTTGACATTGATAGTGAATCTGAATTAAATAAAATAAAGGATAAATATAGTAATATCAAATTGCCTAATTTCTTTAAATATACTGCTAAAAAAACTTATCAAGATAAAAAGGACAAGATAAAAGATAAAATATTAAAGGTTACACCATATGAAAAAGTAGATAAGAACAAGGATACTGAAGATATTATCCTAAAAAAGAAAGAAAATAATAAAGTAATTAAAGAGATAATAGATAAAGCAATTTCTTCTATGGAAAAAGAAAAATATGAACATTATAATACTACGATGGATTATCTAGAGACTGAAATAGACAAATTTACATATAATAGAAAGACAGACAGAAGAGTTGATAATAAAGACAATATAACTAACATATTAGACTTATTAACAAATAAATATAAAGAAATATTAAATCATATAAGTGATGCAGATAGAAAACAAATAACTAAAATTATGGACTTAATAATTGATAGTGATAAAAAAACTAGAGCATTGTGGTGTAATACTAATTTAACTGGTGAAGATAAATATTTTAAAACAATACAATATAGAGTGGAATTGGTAAATAAACTATCTTCATTTAAAATAAAGTTTGTAACTCTGATATCAATATTAAAACAAATTAAGGAGGGTAAATATAGTAATATAGGAAGAGTTGCATTAAGTGTGCTATATTCTAGTCATAGAGAAATGTTTCTTGAGATGTTCAGAATACAACAAGAAGAAATCGAAATATTGTGTGAGGGAGAAGATATAGAATTATATGGAATGTGTTTTGGCAAAAAGAAAACTTCTAGAGATATTTAATAAAAATATCGTAAATTTCCACACTTTAAACAAATTAAAACAATTAACAATAATGCAAACCGTTGGTATCACTAGCATTGTAGAGTATATATATTATGATAAACTTCGGGATTATAGGGAGAAAGAAAAACATTTTAATAGTTGAAAAATCTAAGACCGTATAAGTGTATTCTCCCAACACTTGTATAAATAATAATATAAGATACTATCGCCTTAAGCGTTAATATACCAACGCCCTTAAGTGGGCGATACACTCTATACTTTTTAATTTTTCATAACATTTCATTTTACCCCTTTATTTATTTAACTTTCTTTCTCTCCTAAATGAACGTTCGGTTACAAACAGGTAACTGACGTTCATTAGAGAGAAAAAGCAAAAGGAAATGAGATTGAATAAATTAAGATAAATAATAATTTAAAATTACAGTTTTAATTTGAATTAAGATAGCTGAATAAGTTATTTTAAAATATATACCGTGACTGGTGAAAACGTCAATGGAGGAATAATAATGGAAATGGATTTAATAACATGTAAAGAATGCAATATTCACAAGAGTATTACTAAATTTTACAGAGTAATAAAGGAGAAATTGGTAGACAGTAAATATCAACCTTTTGTAATCTGTAAAGATTGTATCAAGAAAGATTATTTAGCTGAATATGAAAAAGTAGATAATGATTTTAGACAGGCTTTGATAATCATGTGTACTAAATACAACATATACTATGACGAAAATTTAATGCAATCATCTAAAGATAATAATATTGAAGATGGATGGAATTTATTTCAACAATACATAAAATATATTAGTTCGTTACGTCAATATATCGGATTAAAATATAAAGATTCAATATGGGAAAATAAAAAGTCTTCTATCGGTAATTATTCAGATATACTAATTCCAGTTGAAGAAAAATCAGATATAGACTTTATAAATGATGATATAAAGCAATTAAAGAAAAATATAGAGAAAGCAATTCAGAAAGAAGACTTTAATGCTCATAATAAATGGATGAATTGTTTGAGAGATGCTATTGAATTAAGAGAAAGATTACAAGGTATTAAAGAAAATATTATAAACATTGGCACAATTATGGTTAAAGATGAAGTTGATATTAATAATTTAACAGAAGAATTAACTAAATTTGCTAAAAGAAGTAGATAAAATATAACTTTTATCAACAAATTAATAGATATAACTAAGTCCTAATTTAAGTGTTCAGCGTTCGAATTCAGGATATTATAAAAAGGACTATTGAATTTTTATGTAAGTTAATACTAAATCACTGAAAGGTATTACTTGGTGGGAGTGCTTTTCAGAAAGTTCTAAGGGATTTATCTTAAAGTCCCTTTCCATAATCCCTAAAAGGGAAATAAATTAAACAAAATTAGAGGAGAGATTTTAAAATGAAGAAAGAACAAGTAATTGAAGTAATTAAGGAAACATTAGGACTAGAAAGTAAGAAGGAAGCAGAAGGTAAACTTGCTGAATTTGACAAAGTGGTTAAAGCAGTAACAGAAAAATTAGAAGTAAAAGATAAAGCTAGAATTGGGTCATTTGTTGAAGTAGAAAAGAAGCACGTTGAAGCTAAACATTCAGATGCTAGAGTAGGAAGAAATCCTAAAACTGGAGAACCAATTCAAATAGAAGCTAAGGATACTCCAGCATATGATAAAGTAACAATTAAAGGAACTAAGGGTTTAAATAAGTAATTAAATAAAATGGATATATCAAAAGAGATTTAATTGAGTTTTACTTATATTAAGTCTCTCTTTGACTATTATTCACTTTACCTTAAAGGTATAAAATATAATAGAGGGAGACTTGAGTATGAGCAAAAAGAAGAAAAGTGAAGAACATGATTTTAGAATTACACCATATCACGTAAATAATTCAGTTACAGGTTCAAGTGTACTTTGTGAAGTAGATGGATTAAAAATATTACTTGATTTAGGAATGTTCCAATCACAAACGCATAAGTTAGAAGATATTTATAAGATTAATCATAATAAATTAAAAATACCTTTTGATAAATTAGATTACATAATATTATCATCTGGACATGCTGACCATTCATGTGGATTAGGAGTTATTGGTAGAAAAGATGTAAAATTTAACGGAAGAGTTATGGCTACAGAGTTATCTGCTGAATTAATAGCTTTAAATGTAAAAGATTCTGCACATTTAATGAGTGGAGAATGTGAAGCTTATAATAAGAATCATAATGCCAATTTAATACCTTTATATAATGATAGTGACGCAGAAAATGCTTTAAGTTATATTCAAGGTTATGGACATAATGAAAAGATAAAATTAAATGACAAAGTTTCATTTGAGTTTTTACCTAATGGACATTTAAGTGGTGATGGTAGTATTTATATTACATATCAAAAAGATGAATATACAAAGAAAAGATTACTATATACTGGGGATCACAATTTTGGTAGAGAAAAACCATTCACTAAAAAGTGGGTAGAAAAATGCTTAAAGGCAGATTGTATAATTAGTGAATCAACCTATAGTGGAAAAGGTCATTTAAAACAAAATAATTTTAAAGTTTTGGAAGATGCAATTTTAGATGTATGTGTTAATAAAAAAGAAATTCTATTTATACCAACTTTTGCAATACATAGACAAACAGAAGTAGTATATATGTTAAAACAAATATTTGATAAAAATAAGGTATTAAAGAATTCAAATATACCAATTTATTCGGCAGGAGTAATGAGTGCAAAAGCACATAGAATACTAGGTAATCCAAAATATAAATGTTTCTATGATGAAAAATGGCAAGATTTAGATGATGTTTTTGAATGGGAAGGTGTAACTCATATAGAAAGATTTAAAGATGTATCAGAGAAATTGGTAGATAATAAGGTAAAAATAATACTATCAAGTTCAGGTATGCTTAGTGGAGGATATGCAAGTTATTTAGCTAGTTGTTTTGTCAATAGATCTAATGTAAGCTTTTTATTCAGTGGCTATCAAGCAATTGGTAGTGTTGGAGATAAGATAATGAGTCAAGAACATAAAACAGTATCTATTCAAGGAAAAGCCTATCTAATTAAAGCTAATTCATTAGGTAAGCTAGATTTAAGTGGGCATGCTGGAAATGATGAATTAATAGGTTTAATAAAATCTGTAAATCAAAAAGTATTAAAGAAAATAATTTTGATACATGGAGATGATGATAGAAAAGAATTATTAAAAGGCCAATTAGAAAAAGTGTTAAATGATAAAGAAATTATTATTCCTAAAGTGGGAGAAGTAATAAAATTTTAAAAATAAATTAATAGAATAAAAGGAGAGAAATTATTATGGCTAAAAAAGCAATATCAGAAAAGAAGGTAACTACAACAAAATTATCATTAGAAGGAACTTTAAATTTAGATGAATTATCTGGATTTTTAATGGAATTCGAAGAAGAAGGCGAAAAAAACGTTGATGAAAAGTTAAAGAAATATAACGGTAGATATGGTGTATTGACTTTCGCTATTAAAGAGGAAGAAGATATAGAAGATTAGCCGATATAAGGCATGTACTCATTGAGAGGTGACCTTAAAACAACTATTTTACGTTAATCGTCCGAGGGTAACGGGGATATAAATATTTAGAATATTATCCATATGCTTGTGATGGGAATTGCCTACATTAGTCTGAGCCATTAAATTTATCGAAGTAGAGATGTGAAACCTACTCGATTCTAGAGTTAACTATGAAAAATCGGTGAGTTTCTACCTTAGTGGTTATTTTATCAAGATGTGGTCTCAGCATGTAAAATCAGAGAAAGTTGTGATAATTTCAAACAACTATAAAAAGCTTTCAAGATGGGAAGTCGTGAAATGTGGGAAGGTTATAGCAAATAATATTAGGATATAACCAAAGTAATTTTTCGGTGGATTAAAATTATATTATTTAGATGTTATCATAGCATACCAAAAACGAAATAGATAACAATGTGTATCTATTAAGCAATAAATTAAATGTCGCTTCAAGATTAGGTATTTAATTTGCTTTATAATGGTTTTATGTTTACCAAAACTTGAATAGGATTAACAATCTGAAAGAAAACATATGATTTTGAAGATAGGCTTTACGCCAGTGATTTAATAATTAATTAGATAAAACTTGGTTTTCTAGAAACCAGTAGATACATTAAGTTCTATACATCTTATATATGTATCATAAAATCTAATGTTTAATAGGGTATGAAAACCTAACAAAATGCTGAATTGAGTTTTGATGACTGAATTAATATAACATTAGACGTAATACAATCATAGCAGGTACGTTAAGCTTGCTTTTTAATATGGGTGGATATGTCTAGTGGCGATGACAGCAGACTGTAAATCTGTTACGTAAGAAACAACGTAGGTTCGACTCCTACTTCACCCACCAAACAGAGTCTAAGACAGGATTAACGAATTACGATAGTTCTTTGTTAACTGGAAAAGCTTCCGATTATATGATACTCGAAGTACAAGAGTGTTACCCTATAGAACTAGTGGGTTTACCATACGGATAGGGATTTTAAAATAACAAATAAATTAAATATAAAATAAAGTGAATTCCATGAACGTTGATTGTAATGTGCATGGTCATTTTTATTATATTTAAAAAGATGGAGAGAAGAAATATGGTTATGAAAAACGATGGCAGGGAATCAACAAAAATGAAAAAGAATAAACAACATAAGAAATATAAAGACGTTAAATGTAATGACAAAGAATGTCGAGGAATAATTGATGTAGATTTAGCTATTGAGATTGGAGATATAGAATATTGCGATACTTCAAAATCAAGTATCTATGTGTATTGTCCAATTTGTGGATTAAATCATAAGGTTGAATTGAAGAAATAAAATTAAATAAAGGTGAGGGAAATATTATGGAAGATAATAAATCATTAGAAAGACTATATGGTGAAAGTGAAAATGAATATATTGCTAGAGCTTACAGAAATAAAATAGATTTAGGATTAACAAACAAAGAACTGGCAACTCAATTGAATCAAAATTTGGGCACAAACTATGGAGAATCAACATTACGTGGACGTGGGCAATATTTCAACGAAGGGTATGAAAACGGATGGGAGAAAGCTTTAAGTAACTTAAAAAATGAAGATTCGGAAGAACTAACTAGTTTGAAATTAAAAAATGACAATGGATATGAACAAATTAAAAATTATAAAGAAACTGTTGAAATAAACAAAGATGGTTCTTATACATTAGATAAATTAATAGGTGTGGAAAACGAAGAAGTTTTAAAGGATGAAAATTATTTATTAACTTGTCATGGATATGATCCTAAGTTATGGCAAATTGTTTCAGCTAGAAATAGTAAATGGAATGTACAATTAAAAGGTGGGAAAGTTAGTAAACTATATGCTAGTAGAGTTAATATTAAACCTAGAGTTGATGATATTAATATATTAGAATTAGAAGAACATTTTAATAAATTTCAAAAAACATATAAAGGAATTGATATTCCTAAATTTTCTAATAAAAATGCAGACAACATATTGGTGCTTCCGGTTTACGACTTGCATTTCGGTAAGAAATCTTATGAATATGAAACAGGAAGTAAAATTGATGATGAAATATTAAAAGAAAGATACATAAATGTTTTAAAAGACATTATTGACCAAGCAAAACATAGTAATTTTGAGAAAATAATATATCCAATAGGTAGTGATTTCTTTAATAGTGATACTATAGATAACTCTACTACAAAGGGAACAAGTCAAGATAATAGTTTAAGATGGCAAGAAATGTTTACTAAAGGATTAGATTTAATTATAGAAGGTGTTGATTTACTGTCTAAAGAATTAAAAACCAAAGTAGAAATATTCTATGTTATGGGAAACCATGATACTATGTCTTCTTTTTATGCAACAAGATATTTACATGCGTGGTATAAAGACTGTAATAACGTGTTTATTGACTCAAATGCCAAAGCTAGGAAATATATTGAATATGGAAAATGTTTAATAGGATTTACTCATGGAGATAAAGAAGGGAAAAGAATATTTAATTTAATGCAAACCGAACAATCTGAAGCATGGGGAAGAACTAAGTATAGAGAATGGTTAACTGGTCACGTTCATCATGAAACTGTTAAAGAAGAAGGTGGAGTTAAAGTTAGAACTGTATCTGCTATATGTGGAACTGATGCTTGGCATTATTTAAGTGGTTTTGTGGGAAGTTTAGAGCAAGTACAAGCTTTTGTTTGGAATAAGAATAAAGGTTTAAGAAGTATTATATATGGAAGTATTGAGAATTAGTTAAAAATAAATTAAAGGATTAAATGGTGAAAGTTATGGGAGAGATGTTTGTACCAGTGAATAGATTACTTGAATCTATGAAAGAGTATGATTATTTACATAAAAATATAATTTATCTAGATGATGAAGTTTCTAGAGATACACAAGTAATGTTTTGTAGACAATTAAGAAAATTAGCTGAACAGGAGTTAGTTAAACCTGAAAAAGATAGACAATCTATAAAAATAAGGATTTCAAGTTTTGGTGGTTGGGTTGTAAGTTTTATGGCTATGGCAAGTGAAATGTTACATTATCAAGAAAAAGGAATAATAATAGAAACTTATTGTGATGGATTCTGTATGTCAGCAGGAGCATACTTATTAATGTTAGGTTCTAAAGGATATAGACATGCAACTAGATTTTCAGATATATTAATTCATCAAACTCAATTCTCAGGAAGTGGACATCAAACTTACAGAGAAAAAGAAAAGAGTTTTGAATATGACAAAAGAGATTGGAAAATGTTGTGTGATTTAATGAGACAATATACTAATTTATCTGAAGAAGATATTGAAGGATTAACTAAATACAATCTTGATGTATCATTCAGCAGTTCTGAAGCATTAGAAAAAGGCATAGTGGATAAAATAATATAAGGAATATAGGTGAGAAATATGTGTGAAGTTAATGAAAATGAATTAAATCAAGAAGAAATAGAAGATAAAACTATTGAAGAAATGAGTCAAGAAGAACTTGTAGAAGTAGTATATCAATTAATGGATATGAAAGAAAAAGAAATTGAAGTAAATATGGATGATGTTCAAGGATTAAGCATAAATGTACAAGAATATCAAGCTGGAATAGATTCAATATCATTCTTAGTAGGTCAATATTCTGCTTTAAAGAGTGTTGGAATTGATTCTACAAGTGCAATTGATGTTATTCTTAATGAAAGAAATATTGAGTATAATCTTGAACTAAATAAAATGACTTGTGATAATAATAGAGAAGTTGCAAAAATTCAACAAACAAATCAAGAACAAAATCAAGTATAAGTGAGGTAAAATAATGGAATATATAGATAAAGTAAAGTTTTTCGTAGGTATGTTTTTATGTAATATGGAAGAAAAAACATCATCAAAAGTGATATTAGATAGTGACTTGGCTTATGATATTGCTATGGAATTACACTGTGATTTAGGAATTGATTTTGAGTATTGTACTGAAGATACATTTGCATAATTACTATCTAAAAATGAAATATTATCAGTATCAATGATATGTAGTAATGATGGTAGAGTGAAATTCTATTTAGAATCTATATTTAATAAAATAGGTGAGACTATGATTGATGATTATTCAGATGTAATTTTGATTCAAGATGATTTAGTAGATTGTATAAACATGGACAAGTTTAATACCAATGATATACGTATATTTGTTGGAGATAAAGAATTGGATGAAGAAGAATGTAACCATGATTGTTCTAATTGTACATTACATGATGATGACGAGGATTATGAAAAAGAACTCGAAGCTGAAGATTTAGGATTGGTTCTAACTGAGGAATTGTTAGACTCACTATCAGAAATTGATGCAAATGATGTTGAATCTATAGTTGAAATGATTGCAAACAAAATAAATGAAGCTTTTGAAATTGGTTATAATGAGGCATTAGAAGACGCCGAAGATGAACTTCAAGATTCAATTGATGCAATTAGGTCTTTAAGATTTGAAGAGTAACAAATTAATATAATTAAAAAAACTTATAAAAGTAATGTTTTTAAAGGGACTGGATTGAAATATGTCCAGTCTTTTTATTATGCAGAAATTTAAAATTAGCAATATATAAACATACTATACTCCTGTATAGATTGGTTCTCCGTATGGAAGTGAAATTTATGTTTATATATTGGTGATTTTAAATCATACGCTATGGGTATGCTGAACCTAAATCAGTAAAGGAGAACCAAATTATGAAAACAATACAAATTAACAAGGTGAAGGTAATAATATTTGAGGAAGCTGAACTAAAAGAAAAATTAGGAATGAGTAGAGAAAATATTAGTTCAATTTTAGAATATCAAAGAATATTCCCCGAATTATTACAAGATGACATTGAAGGATTTATTATTGACGCTAGAAAATTACATAATCAATTAAAATTACAAAAGGATTTTTCGGATTGGATTAAAATACAAATAAAAAATTTAGATTTAGAAGAAGAAAAATCATATACCACTTTAAAGGGGAATTGCACAACCATGCGACCTAACGCAAGTATAGAATATTATTTGACTTTAGATTGTGCAAAAGATATATGTATGACTGTTGGTTCTTCTAATAGAACCAATAAAGAAACAAAAGACATATCTAAGATGGTAAGAAATTATTTTAAAGTGATGGAAAAGACTTTGAGAAACTATGAAAAATGGCAAGCAACGAGAGAGCCTGAAAAAGATGGAGCTAATGTCATGAGAAGTCATATTGCAAATTGGTGTGATAGAAATGGATACGATAAAACATTGAAGAAGTTTTATACTAGAGAATTTAATTTATTAAATGAAAGTTTAGTCGGTTTAGATGCACAAGGTATTAGGTGTGAAATTGGATATAAAGATAAACAAACAAGAGAACACTTGTTAGAATTAGAAAATAGTGCTTTAGCTTTTCTTCAAGATTTAAATATTAGTCTATTAGATGCTGATATGAGTTTTGAAGATAGAAGTAATATTATAAAAATAACTTGTGATACTAAATATTCTAAGTTAAAAAGAGTTGGATAATAAATTAATATAAATAATAAAAAAGGAGGTGTTATCGTGGTGAAAAAATCACAGGGTAATACGGAAATGACAGATAGAGAATTAATATATTGTACAGGTTGTGATCACGATAAAAAACCTAGTCAGTTTTATAAAAGTTATGGGACAACAAAATCAGGCACGTTGCCTTATTGTAAGCAATGTTGTATAGATATGAGTTTGAATAATAATGGAACATTAAATATTGATAAATTCAACAATATGTTATCTAAAGTAGATAGACCTTTTTTACATCAAACATTAATTGATAATATGAATAAGTATCCAGAAAAAATAGAGTCTGCTATAGGATTTTATTTTAAAGATTTAGGAATGGTTCAGAATAGGGGGTTAAAGTATAAAGATAGCATTTTTGAACCCAGCAATACGAATGGAAATTCAGAAATTGATATTACCACAAAGAAAAACAATTTTGAAATAGATGGCATGACTTCTGAACAATTGCAAGATAAATTTGGTGTAGGTTATACAGATGAAGAATATTATTGTTTTGAAAAAAAATGGAGAAAGCTTGCAGATAGTTATGGTCAAAAAACTTCGCTACATGTAGAGTCTTTAACTACATATATAAGATTTAGAGTAAAAGAAGAATTGGCAACATCAAAGGGAGACGTATCAGAAGCTACAAAATGGGGGCAACTAGCAGAAAAAGCACAACAATCTGGAAAATTAAATGTAGCACAATTAAGTAAGTCTGATATTAGTGGTGGAGTAGACTTAGTTTGTCAAATTTTTGAAGCAGTTGAATCGGAAGTTGGTGTAATACCATTATTACCTAAGTTAATAGAACAACCAATGGACGACGCAGATATGGTTATATGGTCATTAATAAATTATGGAAGGACATTAGAAGATAAACCAAGAGTTAAATACAAAGAGATATGGAATTTTTATAAAGATATGTTAGGTGAATATTGTGGAGACAAGGGTATGACAGAGGAACAAAAAGAAGAGTATTTAAATAAAAGAAATAATACTTTTAGAGATTTAGGAAAATTATATAAAGAACCATTATATGAAGGTGACTATGAAGAAGGTGGTGAATAATGGCATCACAGAATAATTTTAAAACAGAAAACAATAACAAATCTAAAGATAGAAATGACATATATAATTCAGCATTTGAAAGTCCTTTGCAAGAATCTGATATATCTTCATCAATAATAACTAGACATAAAGGTGAATTGTCAACATTGTGTTCTTATTTGAGATTTTACCCTGATATATTTTATGACATGTTAACTCCTGAAAAGGGGGGGATAAAATTAGATTTATATCAAAGAGTTATGATGAGAAGTTTAGCTAGGTTTCCAGAATGTTATTTTTGTATCCCAAGAGGTGGTTCTAAGACACTGACTCAAATAATGGTATGTTATCATACTGCAATTTGTTACCCTAATATCACAGTTGCAATAACAGCATCTACAAAAGAAAGTGCAGTTAAAATATGGAAGGAAAAACATGAAGAAATATTAAGATATTATCCTTCTATTAGAGATGAAATAAAAAGTGCTAACTTTTCAAAAGACACTGGTAGAGTTGAATTTCAAAATGGTGCAGTAATAGATAATCTTGCCAATGCTCAAACAAGCAAGGGATTACGTAGAAGAAGGGGTTCGTTGGAAGAATCAGCTTTAATAGATAAAGATTTATATGAAGATGCGATTGAGCCAATATTTAATGTACCTAGAGTTACCATGTCTGGAGAAATAGATCCAACTGAATTAAATGGTCAAATAAATAGATTCTCAACTTCGGGATATAAAAATTCTGACGAATATGAAAAAATACTGACAATGACTAGAGATATGTATGACTTGAATGGGTCTTTTGTTTTTGGCTCAGATTGGTACATACCTGTTCATTTTGGTAGACAAAAACGTTCAACTATAGATAAAGCTAGGCGTGGTAATGTAATTAGATTTAAACAAAACTATTTATGTGAATGGATAGGTGTAAGTGACGGTGGATTAGTTAATATTAGTAAATTAATGAAAGCAATGATTTTAGAAAAACCAGAAATCGAATGTCCTAAAGATAAAAACGGAAAGTGTTTATTAAACGAGTATGTAATAAGTGCTGATATTGCAAGAAGTAATTCAGAGAACAATAATAAAACTCAAATTGTTGTATTGAAAGTAATAAGAGATAAAAGTGGAAGAGTTCGTCAAGTCCAAGCAGTTAACATAATAAATCCTCCAAATGGATTAAATTATGAAGAACAATCAATAGTAATTAAAAGAATATTTTATAAATATGGTGGACATTTAGATATGAATAAATCAAGAGTAAAAGCCATAATTATTGATGCCAACGGAGTAGGTCAAGGCGTCGTGGAAAAATTATTAGAAGAACAAACAGATTACCAAACTAATGATGAATTAGGAGCTTTCGCAACAATTAATACAGAAGATAAATGTCAACCTTATGCACCTAAATTGGTTTATGCATTAAAAGCACAAGGAATAAATTCAGATATAATAAGAATTTTTATTGGATATGTAGAATCTAGCCAATTAAAGTTATTAAGAAAAATAGATGATATGAAAGACAATGATGAATTTATGGGGTTAGAATCATCATTAAAAGATTCTATGGAACATGCATGTTTAAACACACAATTTTTAATAGATGAAGTATCAAATTTAAAATTAAAAAAGACCGAGTCTAGTGGAAAATATAGTGTTGAACAAGTTGTAAAACGTGTAGACAAGGATAGATGGTCAGCGTTAGTTTATGGATTATATTATATAGATGTGTTTATGAATGAAGAAGAAATTCCAGAAGATGATGATGATGACTTAGTATACTATTAAAAACAAATTATATCATATTAAATTAATAAAGAGAAAGGAGGGATGTAATTTTGGATAATATAAATGAATTTCAACAGTTGTATTATAATTCAACAGAAAACTCTAAAAAATATCAAGTAAAAGAAGATACCTATTCAAATGGTGTAAAAATGAATATTCTAAATACAACTATTGATCGAGACGTTGATGTTAGTTCTTATGGGTTTAAAACGAATATGTTTAGACAAGGCATGACACCCGATATAAATATAAAAAAAGTAGAGCAATGTTTAAAAAACCCTGAAACTAACAAAAAAATATTATCCCAATTATCTAAATGGTATTACATTTCCAATGGTGAAGTATTTCAGTTATATGATTTAGCAAGAGTATTATCTTCATTAGATTATAAAATAAATTGTATTGAAAAAGATAGTAAATATGATAAAAACGTATTATCTATAAAAAAAGAATTAAGAAAAGTAAATCATAAAGAAATATCAAGAGATATAATAACTCAGCTAGTTACTACTGGTACAGTAGTTGGATTATGGTTGGATAACAATGGAGAATATTATCCTTATATATTTGATGATCTTGAATATGTATTTCCTGCTTATAGAGAAAAAGGTAAATGGGTTATTTGGTTTGATTTAGCATATTTAAATACGTTTTCTGATATTGAAAGAAAAGTTTATTTGGAGGGTTTAAAACCATACATAACAATTGAAGATTATGATAATTATGTAGCAAATTCAACTAAGTGTAGATATATACAATTCCCAATAGAAAGAAGTATTTGTATTAGAACTCATACAGTATCTAGAAATCAGAGATTTGGGATACCTTGGTCTACACAAGCAATAGGTGATATAAATCATAAAAAGAAATTAAAAGACTTGGAAAAATCTGTAGCAAATAAAATTATAAATGCTACTGCAATATTAACAATAGGAGATGAACAAAATCCAAATTTAAAACTTGGTAAAAATGCAAAGACAAAAGTATTTGGTGGAGTTAAGAAAGCATTAACTGAAAATGAAGAAGATGGTGGAGTTTCGGTAGTAGCTATTCCTGAATGGACTAAAATGGAATTCCAAAAGATAGGGAAAGAACCGTTAGACCCTGATAAATTTGAGAGTGTTAATAGTGATGTTCAGAATGATTTAGGATATGCAAAAGGACTGATAACTGGTAAAGAAGGTAATTATGCTAGTAATAATTTAAGTTTAACTATTTTTTACATGAAACTTGGTGAAATATTAGAAAACATTGAAAGTGAAGTATTCAATAAATTAATAAACTTATTATTAAAAGACAAATATTCTGATATCTTTTATTTAGAATATGATAAGTCTATTCCTTTAGATAAGAAAACAAAATTAACTACTTTATCTATTATGGAAGCACAAGGATATACTATAAAACCTATTCTTGAATTAATGGGAATTGATTATATGGAATATATTGAGCAATCTAAATACGAAATTGAAACACTGAAACTTAGAGAAAAGATAACTCCACCAATGAATACTAACAATATAAGTGCAAACGATCCTAATAAAACAGTTGGTAGAACAGAAGACACAAGTAATTTAAATAGTTCGACTGTTACAAGTAAAGAATCAAACGGGAATGCAAACCCAAAGCCAACTAATAGTAAATGATGAGGTGATTAAAATATGGACGATGTATTAGTTTGTAAGAAAGAAAAATATTGTGAAATATTTATAAATGGGACAACTGCAATATTAGATTATTTAAATTTCCCACAAATTAAAGACATGACCGATGCCGAAATAATAGAATTTTATAATAATGGTTTTTGATGAAAGGAGGTGATGTAATGTGGACGTAGCAAGAACTTTACAAATGAAACTGGAAAGTTTTAGTAAAGTTTATAATGAAAATAATATAGAAGACCCTACTCTAATTAAAGCTACTTTTATTATATTAGAAGTTGATTCAGTTAGTGGAAATAATGAAGTAATAACAAAAGAAGAAGCTTTAAAAATGTCCCCAACTATGGCATTGAAACCACTTGTATGTCAATATACTCCAACGACAAATTATATAATCCCAGATGACCATTTTGGTTCTCATGGAAAAATAAAAGATAATTTTAGAAAAAATGGAGCAGAACTTATTACAACAAATAGTTTTGCTATAGGAGTATCTAAAGATGGTTGTTATATGTCTACAATTGAAAAAGATGGACAAACAGTTGAGGTATTAAAATGTGACTATTATTTATGGTTAACAAGATATTTAAATATCTGTTCTCTTATGGAAGACATTTATAATAGTGGAACAGATTTATATTCAAGTTGTGAATACATTTATAAAGCAGAAGACGTAGACACGATAGAAGGCGTTAAGTATCCTAAAAATTTAATATTTGAAGGACATTGTTTATTGGGTTCAAGAAATGATGGTTCAATAGTAGAACCAGCTTTTGAAGTATCTAAAATGACAACCTTTAATGAAAAATGGACAAGTGTGCTTAATGAAACTATAAATAAAACATTAAATAATAAGGAGGAAGAAGAAATGGCTTTTAAAAAAGAAGATTGGATAACCATTGTTAACGAATTATCTCATGGAGATATAAAAGGTAGCTTGTATACTGCATTATCAAAAGTAATGATAGCAGATGATTTTTATGGGGTATGGATAAGTAATTATGATGTATATGATACTTATTTCGTATATGATGTTTATGAAGGTGATTCATATAAACACTATAAGGTAAATTATACAAAAACAGATACAGATGTAACTATAGACTATGCTAATAAAGTATTAGTAGAATGGACTGACTTATGGGTAGAAGTATCTGCAAGTACTACTGCTGTAACTGATGCTGTTATAACTGTTGAAACTACAATGAATGAAAAAATTGTAGAAAAAGATAACACAATAAAATCCCTTAATGACAAAATTACAAATTTAGAAGGGGAGAAAGTTTCTTTAAATGAAAAGTATACAAAAGCAAGTGATACTATAACTTCACTAAATGAAAAGGTTACAGAATTACAACCTATTGTAGATACTTATAATAAAGGACAATATGAAAGTCAATTAAATGAAAAGAAAACTTATTATGAGAATAAATTTACAAGCTTAAATGCAATTGATAAATTTAATTCAAATGAAGTTCAAAACTTAATTGTTAAGTCTTTAAATGAAATTGAAGCTAAAGAAAAATTAAGCGATATGCTTATTGAATTAGTTCCAATAACAAATGAAGTTTCAAAAATAAATGGCAATATTACGATACCAAGTAACGCTGTTAAAACATTAAATTCAATGTCTGATATAGAAATACCAAATGAGGCAGAAGTAAAAAATGATTTTGATAGCCAATTTACAATATAAAAAACAAAATAAATTAAGAAAGAAGGAATATTAATATGTCAAGTAGATTTGTAGATTATTTAAACACAAGAGGAACTTACGCAGTAGGTAACTTAAATTCATGGGAAATGGAACAAGTAAATCAAGGTGCATTAGTAAAAGATGCCTCAATAGAAAATTTTACAATGGTTGAGTTATTCTTTGAGAATGAAGATCCAACTGACCTAACTACACCAGTAGTAAGAAAATGTAAAAAATTAACTGATGGGACTAAACCACAATATTTAATTGCTTCAGTAGAAAGAAGAGTATTCGAAAATGACAATGTCTTAGGGCTAATGCAAGAAGAATTAAGTGATTTTTATAATGCAAAAGGAGAACAAGGAGCAATTTACCATATTCCAATAGGAAAAAGAATTCAAGTTTCTAAATTTGCAATGTGTGCTGAAACAGGAAAAGAAGTTACTGCAATTGTAAATGGTATGGGTGCATATTTTGATGCAACATTAGGAAAATTCGTAATTGTTGATTTAACAAAAATCCCAACAAATTATACTAATTCAACTAAAAAGTTCGTAGTAGTTGCAAATGGCGATGAAATTGCAACATTATGTGGACAACAATTAGTTGGATTAGAAGCTATATCTTAATAAAATAATAAAAGAAAGAAGGAATTAAATTATGTTAGACGAAAAAAAATTAGTAAAATTAGGAATTAAAGTATACAATGAAAAAGCGGATATGACATTAGATGAAAAAACTAATAAATATACTGCATGTGATGATGGATATATAAAACAATTATGTCAAAAAACCTTTGGAGATGGTTCGTTAAATCCAGATCCTTCAATGTTACATCAATTCAATAATATATTAGTAAAAACTGCTGATTATGTGGTTGAACCAACAGTTACAGAAATGTTAAATACAATGGCGAATTTTCAAGCTGTTGATGTAACTACTACTGTAATATATGATGTTCCACAATTAATTAACAGACCTAAAATTATGTATAGTGCTGTAGGTTCTACTGCTGATTTAATCAGAATGAGCCAAGATACAAAAAAAGTACCAGCTCAAAGAAGAGTACATACTTTTGCACTTTATTACAATCCATTAGATTTTGTAACTGATTCAGTTAAAACATTTAATGACACAATCAATATGTTGGCTGAGGAAAAATTAAGAAGATATTTTGGATTAGTAATGCAATGTATTGATAAAGCAGTCGCTTCACACGACATCCCTGCTAAAAATAATTTAAAAACTTCTAATATAACTATGGGAGACTATAGAAAATTAGAAAATAGATTTATCAGATGGGGTGGAAAGCCAGTATTAATTGCTGACGCTACTTTAATTGACGCATTAGCTTCACAATTAGTTCAAACAACAAGTCAATATAGAAGTGAATCATATGCTGATGAATTAAGAGAAGCAATGCAAATTACAAATTTCTCTAGAACAACTGCTGTAAATATAAATAACCCATTTATTGATAAGGCTGGTGATAAAACTCAATATCCAGAAGGAACAGGTTATATATTTGCTGGTTCTATATCTGGTAAGAAACCAGTTCAAATCACTGAATTTGGTGGAATGAGACAAACATCAGAACAAAATAACACAGATAAGAGAATTAAAATGCAAGTAGATTGGGAAGCCGACGTAACTTTGCTTTTTGGAAGACTAATCGGAGTTGTTAAGGACGATGCTATTCTATAATTGATAAATTAAAACAATTAGGAGGAATAATTTCCTCCTATATAAACAAATTAAAGGAGAGAATTAAGATGAATGAAATAGTAAAATTAGCAAGATACAGAAGTGGTGAATATACAGTAAATCATGATGGAAAAAGATATTACTGGGTGGGTTCAAAAAATGGAATCATAAATACAGTTCCAGTACCTAAAGAAGTATATGATTGGTTATTAATAGGAACTAGAGCTATTTCTAGTGGTGAATTAGTGCCAGTAGAAGAAGAAGCAAAAGAACAATTATCATACACAGAAAATGTTGAAGAAGTAATGAAAAATGTTCACACAGAAGAAGAAGTTGAGAAGATTTTATCAGGCAATTATAAAGCAATGGAAAAGCAATTAAAGGAAATTACAAATAAGGATGAAAAAGATTTCGTTCTTCAAGTAGCAAAGAAAATAAATATTGATTCATCAGCAAAAAGACAATTTATTGTTGATTGGGTGGGAATAAAAGACTTTTCAACAGATGAAGTTTTTTCACCAGATGAAGAATAATAAAATAAATAAAAAATAGGAGGTGGTTTATGTGACTACGTATGATGATATTTGGGAATGTTTTCTAACTAATACTAAGGTTAGTAAATCACTAATTCCTACAAATGATACAATTATATATCAATGGATAAATAATGCAAAAAACTTATACAATAATAAAATGAAACAATATCAAAATGATTTTTCATATCCAATACAGTGTGATAGCAATATAGAAATATTAAATGTATCATTAACAGAAGATGAACTATTAATATTTGCAAATTATATCAAATTAGTATTTCTTAAAAATGAAAAGACTGCTTTTGTTTCGAAGTATGGCGTGTTCCAAAAAGAATTTGGGATAAATAATTACAACGCCCAAGCAAATGCAAAAGATTTAGAAGTCAAAGAACAAGAATTACTAATTAATGAACTAATAATAAACGCCCTAGATGATTGGAGTGTTTATTAATGAAAAGTTATGGAGATGAATATTATGATAATCCAAACCAAAGAGTTATAGACGATTCAACATATATGTTTATAGAAACTTTAAATAGCGTTGAAGGTAATGATATATATATTGATGATATACCTTCTAAAGCTTACATAACTAATAGTACTAACCCTAATAATGAAACAAAAGAAGAAAGAACTATTAGTGTACTAGTTGAACAAATAATAAAAACTGGTAGTTATATAAAAGGATACGATGATAGTGTTTATTTAGTAATAGCTGGTGTAGACAACCATATATCGCATAAAGAATCAAAAATAAGAAAATGTAATCATTTATTAAAATGGATGTATAAGGGTATTATTTTTGAAACCCTGAGTATAGCAGAAAATAACACAAAATACACTGAAGGTATCAAATCAAATGTTAGTGGAATAACTGAAATTTCAGCAATGTTTAATGTACGAATCCCTAATAATTTAATTACTAAGAACTTACAAGAAGGACAAAGAATAATATTAAACGGTAATGCTTGGAGAATGACACAAGTTGATTTTGTTACACTAGAAGGTCTATTATCTATTACGTTAGGAAAAGATAGTATAAATAGTGAAGTAGATGATGTTGAAAATGAGATTGCTGGAAGATGGGAAAATAAACATACTTATACATATAACATACCTACAAGTTTTGAAGTTTCTAAAGATTCTACATATCAATTAAATTACTCGATAAAGGATGAAACTGATAAAGATTTTGATTATTCATTAGTTACAGTAACAACTACTAATAATGCTTTAGTTCAAATTACTAATACAAATGGTGTGATTACGATTAAGGGGGTAGGTATTGGTATAGGTAATATTAAACTATCAATACCAGTAGGTGAAACGTCTAAAGAATTTAACATTGCTTTTGAGGTTAAATCCATTGTAGTTGATAAAATTGAATATGGCACTCCAGAATTTAGTAATGGAACTTCATTAAAAGTATTATGTGCAACTACTATAAAATGCACTAAGTATTTGAATGGCATTGCTCAAGATTTGACAATAGAATGGGAATTAGATTCAGTAGGACAAAGCTTATTAGCGAGTAAAAAGATTGCATTGATAAATAAATCAAATAATGAAGTACAAATTAAGAATCTAACAGTTAGTGTACCAACTAATATTGGTATAAGTATTAGAGATAGTCTTGATAAAAACGTAATTTTAAATGGACAAGTTATTAATTTAATTAAATAAAGGAGGGTGAAGTTAATGAACTTGGATGACTTAAAATCAATAAGTGATTTTGATAAGTATGAACAATTTATTCGTCAATTTATAGTAACAAATAGTAATCTATGGAAATTAATTTTCTACCCTTATTCAGACCCTTTTAATGATGAAAGAGCAATTGACACAGAAGACCCTTATAGAATTTTTACCAGAGATACAACTAATAGTAAAAATGGAACAATTTTAGACTCTCATGGAGTAGTTTTATTTCAAGATAAAGATGATACAATACAAAATAGCACAAATACAATTATACTTATATCGTTTGAGTCTGCAAGATTAGGAAACTCTCAGCTAATGGATAATAACTATATAATATTTCAAGTAATTTGTAAGGGAAATGATATCAGGAAATTAGCCAATGACAAAGATAGAACTGAAGCAATTGTAGAATTTATTGATAGTGAATTTAATTTAGCAAGAATACATGATTTTGGAGAAATAAAAAGGATGAGTTACAAAAAGTTAAGTTTGAATGAACAAAATATTGGACATGTTGTCGTGTACAAATGTAGAAATCTATCTAGTCATATTTTAGATAATAAAAACTATCTGAAAAGAACATATGGAGTTGATAGTAGTGAATATTTATAAAGATTATGATATTGATGACATACTATTGGATAAACCATGTGAATTTGAAGAGTATTTAAAGCTTTATCCAGTAAAAATAAAAGACAAAAAAGAATTCTATAGATATGCAAATTTTATAGTTTTATCAGCAGATCATTACAAAATTGACGAAGATGAAAATTCTATACTGTTAACTGCATTAACAAATTATATGGGTTCTCTTAATAATAACAAATATCCTGAAGGGAAAGAAAATATAGATAAGTTTTTCGATTTATCAGTTAAAGGATTTATTGAATTATTTAAGATAATAACTAGGGGTCAAACTTTGCAAATTGCATTTAATCAAGAAGAACAAAGATATATTTTCGTAAATGAAACTGGATTGCCAATTATAACAGATTGGAACTTTAATACAATTAGGCACATTATTTTAAAACAAAATTTAATGTTTGAACCAACTATTTATGAAGACCCCGATGTGGCTTTTTGGGCAGAAAAGGCAAAGAAAGCAAGAATAAAACAGAATGTAAATTTTGGAGAGTGGGAAAAAATAAATATAGTTAGTTGTAGTAAGCTAGTTAATTATGATTACATAAGAGATAATTATAATACTTTGCAATTAGAATCTGACTATCATAGAATTATTAAGAATAAAGCAGTTGAAGATGTAAATGCATGGAGAAAAGTAATTGATGAAAAAGGTTCTAAAAAGTTACCTAATATTAATTATACTGATTCGATATTCCAAGATTTATATAAAAATCCAGAAGAAAGTTTATGGAAAAATGCAGATGATACAATAATAAAAAATATGGAAGCATTGCAATAATCAAAAGACTACTTAAATTTATAGGTAGTCTTTTTGTTATATAAAAAAAATAAATAATGAAAGTGAGGAAATATAAAATGGCAATACAATTTGGAAAAAGAATATTAGCTGATGTTATGAATGTTCATGCGTTTGATAATGAAACAGGTAAACATATCATGACTGAAGAAGATTTAACAACTGCCGATTTAGAATTTGATGTAACACAAAAGGAAGTTAGGGGTGGACAAGGAAACCCAGTTATTTGCGTACTTTCTAGTGGTAGAAAAGTAACTGTTAAGACTGCAAATCCAGTCATGGATATACAAAATATCGCTACACAATTGGGAACTGAAATTATAACTGGTGAGAATATAGGTTATACTACAAGAAATAAATTAAAAATAGCTATTGATGGTAGTAATGTAGCAACAATTGTTTTACCTAAAGTTCCATTAACACCTGCCAACCTAAAATTATCTTATAAAGGTGTAAATTTAGTTGCAACTACAGATTATACAATTGGCACAGATAAGAGAACTATTATTATACTAAAAGTTGGAGTTCAATTGAATGAAGTTGTAGTAGTAGAATCTTACGATTATAAAACAACTGCTTCTGCAAAAACGATTAATATTGATGCGGAAAGTTATCCAAAAGGAGTTAAACTCGTTTGTGAAACATTCTTATTAGATACTGGTACAAAGAAAAAGGAAACATTAAAAATGGTATTTCCTAAAGCTTTACCAACTGGAAAATTTACGATGGCTACAAAATCTGAGGTTGATGCAAGTAGTACAGCCGTAGAATATACAATAATTAAACCAGATGATGAAGATAATATGGGTTATATGTTAATAGAAGATTATTCTTCTATATTTGACCCACTCGTAGTTACAATTAATGATTTAGCTGTTACTTCAACTGTTGCTGGAAAGGCAGATTTAACATTCTCGGCTAGTTCTGACGCAACTAGTATAGGAGCTAAATACAAGTTAACAACAGATTCTGTATGGACAGATGTTAATGTTGCAACAAGTGGAACTGGAGTAAGAATAGCATCATCAATCAGTACGACAGACACAAGTAAACAAATTATCAACTTACCTAGTGGAAACTATGACTTTAAACTAGTAGTAGTAGGTGGTACTCATGAAGGTGAGTCTAATGTAGTTACTGCAATCACTATACCCTAGTAATCCTACTAATATAGTAGGTCAAGCAACGGTAGGAGAAATGATACTTGGATAAAATATAATCCAATATATTGCTGATTGACAAAAGAATAAATTAAATGAATATTAATAATGGACATCTATATGGTGTCCATCCATTAGTATTATAATAAATTAAAAATAAAGGAGAAAAAATAATGTCAGATTTTGATAGTATAGAATCATTCTATGCACAATTACAAAGAGATACAGGGGAAATGTTAAGAGACGAAGCTGAAAAAATAAAAGGGATTATACAAGATTATGTTGTAACTGTTATATATAGTTCATATAATCCATACGTCTATAACCGTACTTCAGAATTGTTAAATTCAATAATAATTGATTATAAAATAGTAGGTAATGAATATATAGCAGAAATCAAAATTGATCCAAATGCTATGCAATCGCCTTCAAATTCATATAATGAGGATTCTTTACCTATCAGTACTATTGCTCAAATGTTTGCAGATGGCTATGGATATGAAAGAGGTGGAGAAAAAATGGATATGATAGGAGATACATATGAAAACTATGTAGCAACAGGAGACGCATTGAAGGACATTATAAGTATGTTAAAAAATAAAGGATATGACATATAATCAAATGTTCATTTTAAAGGAATAAAAATTATTTAAACAAATTAATAGAAATAAGTATTGACTTTACAATTAATTGGTAGTAATATGTAATTATACCAAGTAACAAATTAACACAAATAAAGTCAATACATAATCTAAAACTATATACTGCAATGATGCTATTCCTTTGCATCAAATTTATTAGTGAATACATAAAGGGTAATTTATGACTAAGGGTAGCTCCCTTGGTCGGATTATTCTAACTAATAAAAATGAAAAGGAAGTAGTATGATTGGAATATATATGGAAACATATGTATTCACTAATAAATAAATTAAAATAAAAAGGAGATGTTTCGATATGGAACAAAATAAAATTATTAAGCTATTTATAGGAGAAAAGGTACAAACTAAGGAGCGTGAATTCACAAAAGTTTTAGGTGGATTTTCAGAAACAAGTCCAGTAATTACTGATAAGCAAATATCACAATTATTAGACTATTCAAAAGGAGCAAGACAAGTTAGAGTTCAAGTTACAAATAATCTAAAACATTTTACCAACGATGATATAAAAGATGTCCTTCTCATGGACAACAATTTAGAAATGTTGAAACCACTGGGATATAGCAAGATGGAAGTATCAAAAGCAGATAATATTTATATATTTTCCGAGGCAGGTTTTCTATTATATTTAAAGTTTGCCGAAGGTGATAAATCAGTAGAATTATACAAAGATTTTATTGAAGATTATTTTAAAATTAAGGCAGAAAATATAGTAATGGAAAAGACATTAGAAGAAACTAAGCGAACACTAATTGATGAAAGAAAATACATATTGGGTAGTGTTATTTTTGAAACTGATACAACTAAGAAAATGGAACTATTACAAAGAGATAAAAAATTAGAAGAACAAATTAATGAAATAGAAAAGAATTTAGCTAAGGAAGAATTAATGGAACAATTGAAAGATAAATTAGCTATTGCAGACGCATTTGAACAATCTAATAAAGAATATAGTATTGGTACATTTGCTAAATTCTTAAATATTAAGAATTTTGGACAAAACAAATTATTTGAATGGATGAGAGATAGCGAAATATTAATGAAAAACAATGAGCCATATCAAAGATTTATGAATAATTTTCATGTTATACCAGTTAAGAAAAATAAATTTACTGGCAGTAAAACTTTGATTAAAGCAAATGGAGTATCGTACATAGTAAATAGATTAATAAAAGATGGTAAAATTCAATCTAAAACTTACGAGGAAATTATAAATGATATAAATGAAAATTTACAAGTGGAAGCTAGTTAAAAATAAATTAATAGAAATAAAAAACCAAACAAAACAAAAGACAATGTAGAAATGGACTGAATTGAATAATGTATAAACGTATAAGACTTTAGATATTATTAAATTAATTCTAAGGTCTTTATTTTTTATATAATATTAAAATAAAATCATTGACATTTTGTCACGTGACAAATATATTATAATAATACACAAAAGTTTACAAGTTAAGTTTGTATAAAAATGTTTCATGTTGGAATAAGGTGTTGTGTGTCTAGCGATACCTTATTTTTATGCAAAAATATAATAGATTCTTTACCATCTCTAGTGGTATATCGCCTCCCCAGTTGCAGAGTATTCGAGATGTAATATAATTACAACATTGTATGGAATAATATTAAATTTAATGGAAAATATATTTGGTTGTAAATAAGTATACAATTGTGATATAATGGAGATAATAAATAAGAAAAAGCCTAGTGTTGAAGCACTAAGCTAATCCTATTTTTGAACGTTTTTGGTTTAAAATCGTTGAATAAAATTATGTACTTAAATAATTAACGAATGAGCACTTATATCTTGTCGGATGGAGTGCTTTTTTCGTTTGTCTCAAATGTGAATTTAAATCCATCAGCATTAAAATTAGTATTAAACTTACAAGCTTTGCTTATAGGACTTAATGCTATAATTGCGACTATACAAATTGTTACAAAACCTAATAATAACATAGTAAATATAGACATATTCAACCACCTCCCTTGTTTGTTAAATTTTCAACAACTTTAACTCCCAAGTTTGGATTACGTACAACCCCGTACAATTACCGTCCCATCCATAACGGCATATATGATAGAATAGTTTTACTATATTTTATAGATTTTAATGTTAAGTAGATTAATAAACCCCTTTATTTATATTAAACTTTTCTCTACAAAATATAGTAAGATTATTATACCATAAAATTGGAAATATGGATATTATTATTTTGATTTTAATTGATTGTATTAAGGATAGAAGATATTAGAAGTGTATTCAATGATATGATTAATTAGAGGAATTATAGAATTGATTTAAAAATATGTAAGACTAGCGATTTTTAGTTGCTAGTCTTTTTGATAATAATATCTTTTTTAGAATACTGTAAAAGAGTTTCTTCTAGATTATCTAAATCTTCATTTGATAATTTTTCAAGACCTCCATTTATATAAACATTATGAATTTTAGTTAAAATACTTTTAAGTTCTGTATCATTAGAATATTCAATAAAAAATGGATTAACGATTCTATAAAATATTTTTACTTTTGATGTAGTTTCAAAATAATCATGTTTATTATATTTTTTAAATACTTGTTTTATAGAGTCATCAACTGTAGGAGATGTTAAAAATATTTGAACTATTTTATTTAAAAAATCAGAAACCAATTCATCAGTTCTTAATTCGGCAAGAAATCTTACTTGATAGTCAATAGATATTTTATCAATTTCTTCTTTATTTTCAATATAGTCTCGATAATTTTCATCTTCCTCTTTTTGTTGTAATTCCTGTTGCTCTACTATTTTATCAATATATTCATCATCGGTTGAAATTGTATTATAATTAGTCTCCTTTGATTGAAAATTATGTGGTGATGTAAACACTTTTATCCATTCATTAAATTCTTTTTGAACTGATTCTGGAATTTCTATATCAGTTCTTAATGTAGGTATTGGAATTTTTGGATTAGAGCAATCCCATGTAGCACGTCTTTTAAAAGCATTTGAAGGTGCTTTGATTTCACTATAAGTAAAATTATCTGATTTATCATCATAATATAGTATTTTTGCAGGTATGACGTCTACTGTATCATCTATTTCAAATATGTCATTCGGAGTACATTTGAAGAATTTACAGAGCATTGATATATGTGATTTATCTATTTTTTTGAAAGTTCCATTGCAATATCTACTAATAGTATTTTCATTAATGCCAGTACTTTCAGCTAGTTCTTTTTGATTAAGTTTGTATTTTTTTAATAACCTATCTATATTCATAGTAGCCATAAAATCACCTCATATTATATTATACATTATATATAAGAAATATTCAATAACGTTATTAATAATATTAAAAAATGATAGAAATATCTATAATTAATAAAAAATATTAAAAAATGATATTGACAATATTAAATATAGATAGTAATATGGATACATAGGGTTGGTAAACAAAACCAATCAAATAAAAATAAGGCAGTAAACTATAATGTTACCACCGATCATTCTCGCAAAATGATTGTAACATAAGTTGCTCCTAAAATCAAGGGAGAGATGTTGTATTATGGAAACAGGGTTAAAAAGAGAAAATTATTATGAAGGAACTATTCAAAAAGGAATAAGATTTAAAAATAATGAAGTAAACAAATGTATAGAAGAACTACATAAAGAGTATGGATTATTTTGTCAGTATTATGAAATAGAAGATTCTTATTATATAGGAAATTATGAATTATTCTTATCTTGTGGACATGTTAAATGGAATATAGATAGACAGAATTTTAATTCCGTTAAAGAAAATCAATTATATAATTTCTTTAGAAGATTAAATACTGAAGATTATAGAGCAATATTATTAAACAACAAAGAAGTTTTAATTAATGATGATAGGTTTACAGATTGTTTCTATAAAGGTTTAATTGAAAAGTTAGAAGACTCAAGTATTATTATAGGTTGTGACTCCTTAAAAGTCATACATAACAATGGAGAAATAAATGAACTAATAGGTTATGAAGAAATGTCATACTTTGAAATATTCACAAGGCAATTTCTAATGAATGAATGTGGTGAAGATTTTGGATTAATTGTTAAAAGTGATCCGTATCAAAATGAGTTTAGTGATAATCAGTTTAAAGATGTTGATGATTATTATAAAATATGTAGTAATATAGAATTTGCTGAATTCATAGAAAAAAATAAAGCAATGAATGGCAATGCTATAAGGGTTCAGTACAAAGGACAAGATGGACAAGTATTAAGTGAGATATGGCAACCATTATAGAGTTGTGTAGATTATATTTAGGATTGATTATATTCATCGAGAGATGTTATAATATAGATGTAGGAAGAAATAAATGTGGTCTTGATTGCAAGCTTGATTACATTGAAATAGCTATCTCCAATTAGCTTTTCTTCCTTTTTATTTAATATTGGAGAAATAAATTAAATTATATTGGAGGGGTTTGTTATGAGTGAAAAAAGTAATATATGGGAACTAGATGTGAATAATATTTACAAAGACTATAGAAGGATGTCAACAGAACAATTAGAAAATAAATATATAGGTGTTAGTATAAGTACAATTAAAAATATGTTAAAAAAATATAACTTTGAGGTTAGTAAAAAAAATATTAATTTAAATTTGTCAAAAGAAGAAATAATATTTATGTACGAATCTTTGCTAACAGGTGAAATTAAATCTTTGTCTAGTGGGATTTTATCTTGTGATAATAAAACAAAATATTTAAAAATTATATTTAGATACTTAGTTGAAGATATACTAAAATGGAATAAGCAGGATTTAATAAATAAATATAGTGGTAAAGTATTAGATAAATACTTTTTAAAAGGGGCAATATCAACAGTGAAAATACCTACGTATGAATTATTAAATTCATCATTTCCACAATATAATATAAAATCATGGGAACTAAAATCTTCAAATGTAGGAAATGGATTTTGGAATGATAATAATATTAATGATTCTATTATATGGTTAAAAAACAAATTATTAAAGGATAAAAATTTAGATAATATAAACCAATGTGCAAGATATGGGTTCGATAAAATATTAGAAGAATATAATTTAGTAGGAATGCGTTGTCAAAAATTTGATAGTACGATTGAAGTCTACGAGAAAATGTATAATTGTACATATGATAAACAAGAGATGTTAAAAGAAAATTATACTTTCAATATTAATCCTATACTAAATATAGAAACTAAATTAAATAATAATATTTATGTGATTCAAAATAAGTATTATGAGTTAGACGATATAAAGAAAACGCTCTGTAATGAAATTATTAGATTTTGTGAAGAAAATAATAAATATCCTGAAATGCATGATATGAGTAATAAAAATGGATATATTTCACAAAGTCAATTTACTAGATATATGAATGGCTTTATAAATGTTTATAAATTTATATCACCTGTAAGTAATACAAAAGGTGGAGGTTCAAAAGTTAATGATACTTTAATAAAACCTAAAATACAAATATGTGAGTGTTGTGGCAAAGAGAAACTATTTACCGAAGAATATTTTAATTCAAGAACAAATTCAAAATTTGGATTGAGCTATATATGTAAAGTATGTGGTAATGAGATGTCCACCATAAAAAGATATAATAAATTAGGAATAAAAATAGAAAGGATAGGTGATTTGAGTGTTGGACAGTGGTGGGAATATTTATATAAAGGAAAGTTATATAGTCTCCCTAGCCAATTTTATAAAAATGAAAACTATCCCCAATTATTAAATTATATCATAAATGATTATTTAAATATTATAACAAAAGAACATATTATAGAATGGTTTAAAACGCCAAATTTAAAAAAATATAAAATTAATGATATAGTATTTAAAATGGGTGGTAAAATAAAAGCTCTACAATTAAGTTTTCCAGAAATGAACTTTGTTGAAAAAGATTTCGAAATGTATACAAAAGAGAGTGTATTTGCATTAGTGGATGATTTTATTACCATAAATAATTTAACAATAGAAGATATATTAAAAGGAAAAACTAATTTAAGAGAAGATAAGAAAATGACAGCAATGATGTCACGATTAAACAACAAAGATATCGGATTAAATGACCTGTTAGTTTGGTATTTAAAAGAAAAGAACATGACACATCCGATTAGCAAACAAAATATTTCTATTTATGATTTTAATAAATCAAGCAATTTTTTCAAAGATAAAGATAATAGAATTAATAATATAAAACATTATTGTGAAAATATCTGTAAAGAAAATGTTTTGAATTCCATTAATGATACAGATAGTTTAAAACAATGGATATTTAAGTATTTTAAGCAAAGCAATATTGCCAACGTGTTTCCTTGTTATCATAGATATTATAAGGGTTTATATAATCTTTTAATTGATTGTTATCCACAAATAAAAGAAAATAATATCTTATTTGAATGGGAATGGACTCAATGTGGTAAAAATAATATTGAATTTTTGATAAATATGCTTAGAGAATATGTGTTATATAGAATGAATGATGTAGTGGTTGATATTATAAAAGATGCTCCTAATTATATAAATATAGCATATTTTAATGTGATGTTTTCAAAAATGAATAAACATATAGCAAAGCATAGATTTAAAAATTATTATGAATGGCTATGTTTAGCATTCCCAGAGTATAAAGATGAATGGAAAAAGGAAGATTTTAAAATTATTGTCGCAAAGGATGGTAATGAATTAGATAGTTTTGAAGAACGAGACGTCTATGAGTATATACAAAGTGAGTATATATTTAAGTTTGTAAAACCTATTGGTAAGACTAGAAGTGGGAAATATACATTTAAATTAGATGAAACGTACGAATATGAAAAATTTTGTCCTGATTTTGTAATAGAATACATTTATAAAGACAATAAAAAAATAAAATTATCCAAACCAATTATAATTGAGTATTATGGGATGTATGAAGAGTTAAATAAAAATAAGATATTTACTAAATATAGAGAAAAGACATTGGTTAAAGAAAAATACTATAAAAGTAATAAAGATATATATTATATTGGAATATATCCAAAAGACATCAAAAATAACTATGAGGGTCTAGCCAAAAAGCTAGGCTCTTTTTATATGGAAAATTTATTGAATATTTTACAGATTGTTGACAAAGCAATATAAAAATAATTGGAATAATTATCTAACTCATGTTATAATCTTCTTATAAAGGGGTGGTTATAACATGATATTGGGAATAGGTGTAATAGTAGTATTTCTTATTATTATAATATGGGCAATTAGTTCTAATGATAAAGATGAAATATTAAAAGAAACATATATGAAAAATAATAATATACCTACAAACGCAAATAATATAGCTTATTATGAATTAAATAAACAACAATTTCAAAAAAATTATTTTATGGGAAGCCACGGAGAATTAATAAGTGGGAAAAATAGTTATTTATGGAGAGATACAAATTCTATCATAATATGTAATGCAATTACTTTAATTAATATAAAAAATGATTATAAAAATATCGTAGAAAAAACAATAATAACTATTGCAAATATAAAATTTTATACAAGAGATGGAGAATATAGAGTCGATAATATAGTAGAAGGTGGAGGAGTTAGTATAACAGGTGCTATAGTTGGTGGAGTTATTGCTGGTGGAGTTGGAACAGTATTAGCAGGAAGAAAAAAGACAACAACTACTCAAAAAGAAGTAGACAATAGAAGAACATATTTATATTATGTTGAAGATAATCAAGATAAACGCATAGTTTTTACTTCAAAAAGTTATGATATTCTATTAGAATTAATACCTAATAAAGATTTTGGATTCATTGAAAAGAATAAAATTCTAGAATCGAGTACACCTAAAGAAAATAATAGTATATATAATGACATTGAACAATTAGCTAATCTCAAAGATAAAGGTATTTTAACACAAGAAGAGTTTAATGAAAAGAAAATCGCATTACTAGAAAAAATTTAGTATAAGTTATTTAATATTAAGACTTTCATTTTTAATGAAGGTCTTTTTATTATAAAAATTTTAAAAAATAAATCATATGATATACATATAAAAAGGAGAGATAATAATGGCTAAATTAAGAGATGATAGTATAAAAAAGAAAATCAGAGTCACATATGGAGATTATAATATTATAAATCCAGAATTTAAAAAAGAAATTTATTCAGAATTGGCTCAAATGATTAGAAATAATTCTATTGAAGTACAAATTGATGAAAATTTGGAACAATCATTATCTGATATTAAAATTGATAATACAGTAAGAATAATGAGATATATGTTAATAAATTTAACTAATATTGAAAATGAAGAATATTGGAATAATATTGACGATACTCAATTAGACGAAAATTTAAATTATTCAGATGGAGAATTCAAGCAAATAATACAAACATTAATTGATATTATGTTAGAAATTGCACATGATAATAAATTAGAAGACACAAGAAAATTAAATATATTAAATGACAAATTAATTGAATTTAAAGAAAGTATGACTTCTAGCATGAAAATGCAAAAAACTTTAGCAAGTCTGAATTTAGATATGGATAAATTAATAAAAATTGAACAAGGTGATGAAGTTGTGATGAAAGAGTTTCAAGATAATATAGTTAATGAATTAGAAAAACAAAATAAACCTAAAAGACAATATACAAAGAAAACTAAAAAATAGTAGAGAGTAATATTAATTACTCTCTTTTTTGTTGTAAATAGAAAGGAGTGTAATTAAATATGGGAAGTTATCAAAATTCAATAATGCTTGGTTTAAAATTAGAAAGTAAAGATAGTATTGAGGGAAAGTTAAAAACATTAATAGGAACTTTAAATGCTACAAAAATAGATTTAGATATAAATATTAAAAATTCAGATGTAGCAAAACAATTAGAAACTTTAACAAATTTAGCAAATAATTTTAAAGCTAATTTAGGTGGCAATATTTCGTTAGGTAATGTTAATGAAATTATCAATCAAGCAACCACATCTATGGAAAGATTAAATACAGAAGTACTAAAAACTAAAACGGTTTTAAATCAAAATGGTACAGGAAGTCGATATTCTGATATAGCAAATGGTATAGGGGTAGTTACAAAACAGACAGAAATTCTTAATCAAGAAACTAAGAAATGGGAAGTAACTGAAAAGGGAAAAACTACTACAATTATAAATAATGAAAAAATAAAAAAGACACTTGACGATATTGTACAAGCACAAGAGAAATTGAACGTTTTAGAATCAAGAGGAAATATTAATATCAATCAAATAGATGTTTTGAAAAATAATTTAAGTGGTGCATATGATAATATAAAAGGCAATAATAGTATTTATAATTCTCGTGACATAACATCGTATTTGAATCAAGTAAAAAAATTAGAAAATGAAGAAAATAATTTATTAAAGATTCAAACTGAAGGAAAATTTTTATATGAACAATATGAAAAAGAAAAAACTCAAACTACTCAACAAGAATATGCTAAGAGACAACAATTAGAGTCGAAAGTTGATGATACATGGCAAAAATTACTTTATGAACAAGAACAAAAAAATGCTAGTGATAGTGAAAAATTAGCAAATCAAATTCAAGATGCTTGGGATAAAACTTATAAAGATAGAGTTACTTCAGAACAAAATGCAATACAACAAATAGAGGCTAATGAAAAGAAAGCTTATGATAATGAAATATTAAGACTTGGTGAACAGTCTATTGCTCAACAAAAGGCGGAACAAGACTTAATAAATCAAATGGCAAATGGTAGAGAAAAATCTGAAATAAAAACACAACAGATAGATAGAAGCCAAGAATTAGCCCAATCTAAAGCAATTAATCAGTCAATTGAAGAAGAATATAAGTTAGAACAAGAAAAGGAACAAGTATTAGTTAAACAAGAAGAAGCATACAGACAAATTGATGTATTAAAATCTAATGGAATAATAAGCAATAATGATATTTCTAATCTTGAAAAAATGACTCAAGAAGCTGATTCTTTACAAAAGATTAATGGCGTTATTAAGTCAATCATGTCAACTTCTATGATGAAAGAATCTCCAATGGTTTCTCTTTCAAAACAAATAGAAGATGCTCAAATTAAATTGGACAAAATGAAATCCACGTTCGGAAATAAATTGCCAAATGGTTTTACAGATTCTATCCAATCAAGTCTTAATAAAATAAAAGAAGATTTGAAAACCACTGATGAACTAGGGTTTAATGGATTAAGAACAAATCTAAATAAAATAAATACTGATATGAAAGTAACTACTAACGAAACTCAACAATTGGTTAATTCACTGAAAGAAACTAATAATGGTGGGTTTTTTAGTGGAATTTCTGGATTTTTAGGTAAAGTAGGTATTTTCTATGGAGTGCAACAGGTAGTTCAAGAAATAAGTCAACAATTTAAAAATGCTAGTGATTATGTACTGACTTTAGATAAAAATATTAGCAACATTGAAATTGTGACAGGAAAAAGCAAAGACGAAGTAGTTCAACTTACTAATAAATTTAAAGAATTGGGAGCACAATTACATACGACTAATGTTGAAATGATGTCAGGATCAGAAGAACTTTTAAGGGCAGGTTATTCTTCCGAAGATACTAAAAAAATGATGGAACAATCAGTTATTGGGGCTAAAATATCTGGACAAACTACTCAACAAGTTTCAGAACAATTAATTGCGATAAAAAATGCTTTTAATATGTCAGCAGATAGTATGTCGCATGTAATTGACACATTCAGCAAAATGGATAATACTTCCAGCACAAGTTTTAAAGAGTTAGCAGATGCTATACAAAGAACATCTTATAATGCCCAAATGGCAAAAGTTCCGTTAGATACTTTGACAAGCTATATCACAACTGTAAGTGAAAAAACAAGAAGAGAAGCGTCCACCATAAACATACCTGTGGCTTAATAGAGTAATCTATTTCGAATAACTCATCTAAACGGGGAAGGCTAAGTTGCTAAAGCAATATGCTAACCTACCGTGCTAAATTAATTAGAATAATCTAATTATAAAAGCCTAACGACTATTATGTACACTCAAGTGAGTGGAAAAGGTGAGTATCCTATTAATTAGGATAGTGATATAGTCTCAACGTCTATGGAAATATAGAGAAGTTCATAAGAGAACTGACTAAATTATAACGAATTTAGTTGAAGAAAATGAGGAGAGTCTTTTAAAAGTATTTTTTCACGTTATGAAAATATTAAGCTTGGAGCAGTCGATGATGACGGAAAAACAATAAATGATACAGAAAAAATAATGAATAAAATTGGAATTAGTATAAGAACAAATAAAGGTGAATTTAAAGATTTCAATACTGTGCTTGAACAGTTTATGGGAAAGGTTAAATCTGGCTCGGTAAATCAAGTTGAAATGTTGGGTGCAGTACAAGCCCTTGCTGGCACGAGACAAAAAGAATCTTTATTAGCTCTTGTGGAAAATATGGATGCGTTAAAACAACATCAACAAGATATGGCTACTGCTACAGGTTCAGCAAAGAAAGCATTTGATGATGTTTATTCAAATTCATTAGATGCTAAAGTTAATGACCTTAAAAGGTCATTTGAAGGATTATATGAAAAAATATTAAGTTCTGATTCATTAAAGTGGTTAATCACAGAAGCTACTCAACTAGTAACTGCATTATCCAATATAGATGGGAAAACAATAGCTTTTATTGCAACTATAGGTGGATTGGTTTTAGTAATGTCTAAATTAGCTAAAATTAATAAAGAATTATTAGCATTAAAATCTATTGATGAAGCAATGGGATTAACTAAACTATTAGGATTAGCAACTGGAATTGGAGTTTTTGAAGGAGAAGTTACAGGATTAGGAGTTGCCTTTGGTTCACTTAAAGCTGGAATAGCAAGTGCTACAGAGTCAGCGATAGCTTTTATGGTTACACCATTAGGACTTACATTGGGAGCTTTGTCGGTAGTACTAGGACTAGTTGTAGGTGGATTTGTTGCATATGAGCAACACGAAAAAGCATTAACAGAGCAATCAAAATCACTTAAAACTGCACTAGACGGAGTAAACGAAAGTCTTAAAAATGGTGACACAAAAGGTGCTAGTGAAAATCTCGATAAGATTAAAAAAGAGCAAGATGAGTATAAGAAAATAATTGATTTAAAAAAAGATTATCAAGATAAATTGGCAAATGCAAGTGAAACTAAAATTGTCGGTCAATATGGTTTAACTGAGGCAGAACAATATAGGCAAATGATTAATGGTTTAGATAAACAACTTACTGAACATAAAAAAGTATTAGCCGATGCTGGAATTTCTGAAGAAGTTTTTGCTGAAGCACAAGCAAAAATAGTCAATCAAAACATCGTAGATAAGATAAAAGCAGAAACTAAAGCACAAGTTGAACATAGAGAAAATGTTGAAGCAAATACAGAAGAGTACAAAAAGTATATTTCTACTGTACAAGATTTATATTCTCAATATCAAAATTTATCATCTAAAGAAAATTTAAGTGCTGAACAAAAAATCCAATTAGCTTCTGTAGTAGAACAATTACAAGGAAAGATTGGTAACTTAAATACTGAGATGGATTCAAGTGGTAAAGTTTATATTACGAATACTGGATTAATTAGTGATTCAATCAGTTATTATAATAAAGAAGGAAATTCAGTTGAAGTTTTAACTCAAATAAAACTTAGTAATGCTAAAAATAGTGCTGAGTGGGAATATAATAATACCAAAATCACATATGAACAAACATTACAACGAATCAATGACTATAAAGCTGAAATCAATGCTATAAAAGAGTTAATGTCAGCTAGAATAAATTCAGCACAATCTGAAATAAATAATATACCTCAAAATGATTCAAACTCAGACCTTAAACAATCTCAAATAGAACATATGGCTTTACATGGAAATCAAATAGATAATAGTAAAATAAACTCTGTAAATGAACAGATAAATAAATTACAAGCAGGAAAAGATGCTATAGATAAATTGTATAATTCAATGACTATTCCTAATGGTAATGCTTCAAATCTTTCAGCACCATCTAATGGAGATTATATGCCTTCTGGTGGGGATTCTAGCGAGAAAAAAAAGGCAGAAAAAGAACTTGAAGATTCAGAAAAGAAAATGATAGATGATATAACTGATGCTTACAATAAAGCCAAAGATATTATATCAAATGATATTGAAGAAATAGATGCAAAGATAACTGATTTAGGTGAAGCTGATAACTCTAATTTTGTAAAAAGAGTAGATTATACAACAGATAAAATAAAAGCACAAGCAAAAGAAGTTGATTTAGCTAATGAACAATTGATGTCACTTGGAAATATAACTGTCACTACTGCTGAAGCACAAGAATCACTTGAGAATGCTACATTGAAGGCAAGTAAAGAATTACGAACACAGAAGTTGGAAGCAACTAAATTAACACAAGAGTTACAAAAAACTTTACAAGCACAAGAAAAATTAGTTATTGAACAAGAAAAAAATGTAGCTGAAGGTATTTTAGATGCAAATCAAAAAGAAAAAACTAAACAGTTAGAAGATTTAACGACCGCTACTGAAACCGCACATCAAGCCACTTTAGATTCATACGAAGCTGAATTAAAAGCACTGGAAAAAGAGAATGATGAAAAAGAAAAATCTAATGAATTGACTGAAAAGAAATTAGCATTAGCAGAAGCTGAAGCACAATTAGCACGTGATGAAAAACAAAGAAGTGTTCAAACATTAGTAGAACAAAAAGACGGTTCATTTCAATATCAATATGTTTTAGATCAAAAGACTGTAAATGATGATAAAAAAGCAGTAACAGATGCAAAAAAAGATTTAGCAGATACTAAAGCAAAACAAGAATTAGAAGATGCTAAAGCAGTAATAGAAGCGAAAAAAACTGCTGAGGATGAATTATATAAAAAGCAACAAAAAATACTTAAACAACATTCAGACGATATAAAAGAAGAACAAGAAAGAGAAAAGAAAACTTTAGATACTTATTATTCTGATATTGAAAAATTAGCTAAGGATAGACTGGCTGAATTAAGTCAACAATATGGAGATAACTGGGATGCAATAGCAAAAACTATTGAAACGAAATTAAAAGAAACCCAAGCTAAATTTACTGCAATGACTACCATTCAAAATACTTGGGGAGACAAAGGACTTCAAGAAGCTTTAAAAGATGGCGATGGTTTAGACAATTTTAATAATTATATAATCAAAAATAAAAACAATATAACAAAAAATTCGAATACAGATATAAGTGAAATAGCTAAAGAAATACAAAACATTAAAGATGCTCAAAACGATGTTAAAAACAATACTATAGAATCAGATGATATTATAAGTTATACATCTGATAGTAAAAATAGTATAAGTAAAGTTGTTGAAAGTGATTTGGCAAGTTTAAAATCACAATTTACAACATTGCAAGATACTAATAAATCTATTGAAGATGAATATGATGCACATTATAAAAAACTAGCAGATAAACAAATGGTGGCACAAAATGACCAACAAACAAGTTTAAAGAATTTTGCCGAGACATATTCTAAATTCACTGATAAATTCTTAGAATTAGTGCAAATGGTATATGATTATAGATTTACTAATATTGTTAGTATTGGAAAAGCATCTACAGATTTGATAATGCAAGCCTTAATTATATGTGAAGAAAGTTTTGAGAAGATAACAGAAATTTGGAATAAGACTCATGCAGAAGAAGACTGGATTAGTAATATTGATATATCATCAATTGTAGCAGATATGGATGCATTTAAGAAGTCAGTAAGTGATAATATTAGCAATAAAGCAAGTTTATACGATAACAATAACAATCCTTTATATAGTGAATCAGCAAGGTCAAAATATGTAGATACTAGTGCTTATGCTAATCAATCAGCTTATACATTAGGTAATTCTAATTTACTATCACCTATCTCAACTAATACAACTAACAATAATTCTAACGAAAAGACTATTTATCAGACTACAGTTCAAAATGTTAATGTTAATGCAGATAATGCTAAAGAATTTTTTAATAGTGTAGTTGATATGGTTGATAGTATAACCAATTTATCAAAGTAATAAATATAAAATAGGTAGAGATTAATTTCTCTACCTTATATTATGAATAGAGGTGAAATTTAAATGTCAGAACTAATAACTGCAAAAAGATTAGTTGACGCAATGAAAAAACACGCAAATAACGCAATATCAAACGATGCAATAACAAAAATACATCAAATGGGTGTTGTAACAGAAGTTCCAATAGATGGAACTCACATTTATACTATCGAAATTAATGATGAAATTTTTAAAATACCATGTAGGAGTGATTTGAATCTATCAATTGGAAACATTGTAATAATTATGTGTTTTAATGGAAATAAAAGTCAACGTTGGATAATAGACAAAAAAGATTGGACAAGTTGGTAAATAAATTATACTTTAAAAGGTGGTGATATATTGGTAGATACTAATATGAATCAAAACAATCAATATTTAGTTTGCAAATCAACAAATAGAACAGTAACATGTAGAATTGATTTATTAAATGAAAATTTTAATAAAGTATCAAGTTTGGAAGGAGATATAATAACAGGTTCAATTTCCTTAAAAAATGATGGACAACTTAGAAGAGATGGATCATTAACTTTAATAAGTTCTAAAGACTTAAACACAGATTATTTTAAAATTAGTTTACGTAATTATGTACAAATTTTTATAATAGTACAAGATGATTTAAATACAGATATTAAAGCAGAATTTAATTTAGGAATATATATATTTAATAGTCCAGACATTAAATTAAGTTCAAAAGAAAGAACAATATCATTAACTATATGTGATATAATGAATCTATACAATGGAACTTTTGGTGGTAGTCTTCCCTTATCTCTTATTTATACATCAGATTTTTTAATCACAACTATTTTATATAGTTTATTAAATGATACTGAAAAAATGAATTATAATAAGAAAAAAATAGAACCTTTAACGTATACTATTGGAAGTGAACAAACTTACAGTGCTGACAACACATATGGAGATATTCTTAAGGCAATGCAGGAGTTTTATTTAGATACGGAAATATTCTTTGATGAAAATGGTTATTTTTGTTATCAAGAAATTAAGGATAAGACCACCGATTTAGCAATTGAATCACTAAATCAAGATGAAAGAATTATATCTATTGATTATAAAAAGAATTTTGAAAATCTTAGAAATAAAATAAAAGTATTTGGTGCTACTGTAACTAACACAACTGATACTTCTACACATAAATATTTATATGAGATGGTAAATGATACAGGAACTCCTTTTTCAGTAGATAAAATAGGAGAACATAGAAAGACATATGTAGACGAAAAACTATATACTGATGATCAATGTAAAAGTAAATGTAAATATTATTTAAGAAATGCTAGTAATTTAGCAGAAATAATAACTATGGAATTAATACCTATATATCATTTAGTTCCAAATAGAATTATTGAAATAAATTATATAGCTGATGACCTAATTATTGATGGTAGATGGTTAATAGATAGTGTTAATTTTGATTTAAAACCTAATGGTCTTCAAACTATAGAATGTCATAAAATTTATCCTATACCTAGTGTTTAAAAGAACTTAGTATTATGTATTAAGTTCTTTCTATGAAATTATTAATATTATTATGTAATTATACCAATATACTACAAATTGTGGTATAATATTCTAAGAGATATGATTATATAATAATATTAATAAGGGGTTGGATATAATGATAAAATCTATAAGAAAACTAATATCTTTAGGAATAATAGCAAGTTCAATAAGCATATTACCTTTGACTGGAGCAAGTGCAGAATGGAAACAGGATTCAAACGGTTGGTGGAATACAGAAGGAAGTAGTTATTCTGTAGGTTGGAAACAAATAGATTCAAAATGGTATTACTTTAATAACAATGGATACATGGTTACAAATACCGAGGTAAATGGATATAAAATAGATAATAATGGAGTTTGGATTCAAAATACTGAAACTAATTCCAATAATATTAGTAATAGTGTAGAAAGTACTATAACCACTAATAGTAATAATATGACTAATTTAACGAACAACACTGATAATAGTGTTAAAAATGATGCGAATGTAACATTAAATAATACAGGAGTAATTAATGCTAATACAACTAATAATGTAAATGTAAATATAGAAGAAGATAATTCGTATCAAAAACAACTTGTAAAAATTCAAAAAGATAATGATAAAGCAACAAATGCTTATTATCAAAAAAGGTTAGACGATTCTAAAGCTGATTTAGCTAATGCCAAAGCGCAACTAGAAAGAATAAAAAATCAAAAGAGTGTTCAAACATTAGTAGAACAAAAGGATGAGTCGTTTCAATATCAATATGTGGTTGATATAAAAGAACAACAAAAAGCACAAAATGCAGTAGATAGTGCACAAAGGAATGTAGATTATTATTCAAAATTAATAAAGTAAGATTATAATAAAAGAATTGGATAAATTTACTGAGTCTTTTATTATGTATAAAAATAAATAAATTAATGAAAGGTTGTGAATAATGATGATATTGTGGAATAAAATTGGTAGTTATTTCGGGAGTCAACCATTATCAGATAATTGCTATACTGGAAAACAATTTAATGTATTGGAGTTAAGCAATGGAATATATGATGAAGTTAAAATAGATGAAACTTTAGGTAGTAAGAATATAGTCGATAAGGAAATTTGGTCTATCAATACAATTTTTCAATGGAAAGCATTAAACAATCTTTCTGCCGGTAATATTGATATGGTTCAAAATTTACCTATACAATATCTATTATTTGAAAGACAAGAACAAGGTAGCTTAAGATGGGAGCAGATGTGTAAAGTTCCTTATATAAAAGGTACTGAAAATTATACTCTTAAGGATTATTTTATAAAAAATAACATTACTTATAACTTTAGATTTTCACCGATGACACAAAATGTTATTGGTGTAGGTATATCAGCTTCAGTAAAAACTTCGTATGATAGATTATTTTTAAGTTCCACAGATATGAACGTCAATTGTGGATATGACCTTGTAGTAGGAGATGTGACTACAGTTAATAATTCTACAATTATAGAAACCCTAGTAGGTAAATATCCTGTTGTATTAAACTCTGCAACAAAATACCGTAAAGGAAAAATTAGTTGTACTTCTCTATCTACAGAAACCTTAGATAGTTATGGCAATATAAGCCCTAGTACAATTGAGGCAGAAAATGTATTAAATCAAAAGATAGAAGATTTTTTAACTGATGGAAAACCAAAATTAATGAGATATAATAATTTATTTATAGTAGTAAAAATACAAAATCCTACAAGAGTAACGGACAGTAATCATTCAGTATTTTCAATATGGGAATGGAGTTTTGATTGGATTGAAGTTGCTGAAAACGACCTACAATCATTATTAAAAAATAATTTAACTTATAATGTTGATTCAAGTACGACATAAACAAATTAATATAGAAAGGAGGAACTGATAAGAGTGGCTATTACCGAAAAAATTGGAACACTTTATATGAATGGTGTAAAAGTTAAATTTACTGGGGATACTAGAACACAATATATTTTAAATGCACCATTAGAAATAAGAAATAAAGATACAGATTCTGATTATACAATAGAATTTTTACGTTTTTCAAATGGAGTAAAACAGTATTTAGTATCAACAAATGTATTATTAACTAATATTTCATATGATGATTTAAGTAAGCAAGGACTTGTTTCAGGACAAGTTATCAGTATAGATGGACAAAAATATAAAATACGTCTAATGAGTGCTGGTACAACTACAAGAATAAATGGAGATAATTATTCAAAGGCAAATCCAACTACAAATGAATGGGATACTTATTTATTAAATGAAATTGGATTATCTACAACTCCCACACCTAATGGTCAAGACTTAAGTGGTAGTTATACCAATGAAACCATAATTACGTCAATAACTAATAATATTTGGCATTGGAATAAGATTGGAAGTTTAAGCAGTAGTAAAGTTGGATATGATGTAACAGTTCGTGGTAACTTAAGTGCTAGTTATTTTTCTACTATTAATCAATTCGCAAGGTCATCTACTGTAGGTTGGAGATTATGGCTTGAAATTTATAATGAACCAAGTACAATATCGGGACAAGATAAATATTTAAATAGCTATACATCTTCATTTAAACAACCATACATTATTTATGATGGTGATGCAGATTTAATGAATATAGAAGAATATGTAGATAATACACTAATTAGAAAACTAGAAAATGAAACTACAGGATTCAATTCATCAGTTGATTTGTCATCTGTATGGGATTCATTATCTTATAATATTCATACAATTACTATAAAAGTTATAGATTCTTTTGGAAATATAGTATCAAGAATCTATAGTTTTAATAAGATACAAATAATAAGTGGAGAATCAACATCGTTAACAAAGCCACTAATAGTAACAACCAATAATAGTGGAATATTAGAACCTATTAATGCACTTGTTGAAAATTCAATACCATTTAGAGTAGTTGGTGGAGATATATGTTATTTTAATGAAGTGAATATATCAACAAATGACTCAGACCAAACAGTAGTATATAATAGAAAATTAGAATCTTTTGATTTTGAATCACCTATATTGAAAAATTCACTTATAAATGGTAAAGAATATCAAGTTAAAATAAGAACATATAATGATTCAAACCAATACAGTGCTTGGTCAAATATATGTTTGATTAAAACTTTTAGTCCAGCGAATATAATTATAAATGGAATTATTAATGGACAAATAACTACTCAAAATCCATTAATAACAGCAAGTTTTAGTCAAAGTGATACTTATTTAAATAATGGAACATCGGTAACCACTTCAGATACATTATATAGTTATCAATTCTACTTAATTAAAGATGGACAAACTATTACTGAAAGTCCAGTATTAACTGATGGATTATTACAATACCAATTTTCTTCATTAGAAAACAAGACTAATTATATAATTAAATTAATAACCTTAACTAATGGAAATGTTCAAACTATTACAGAAGAAAGTTTTTATTGTTTGTATCAACAATCAAGAATGACAGCACTATTTGAAGTTAAGCCTGAAAAATCAACAGGTTCAGTAGTTTTAAATGTCTATGCAAAGCAGATTCGAGGTAGAATAGAATATGGTGAAATTCAATTTATTGATGGAGAGTGGTGTTCTCTACATGATGGAACAATAATATTCGATGATCAAAGTCCTTTTAAAGTTGAAAATGACTTCACAATGAAAATATGGGCAAGAGACCTAGAAGATAGTAATGTTATGCTTTTAAAACTTTCAAATGAAGTAGGTTATATTGAATTAACTAGATATGGAAATATGTTTTGGATTTCTAAGTGGGTACAAGGTGTAAAATTATATACTAAATATTCACTAATTAGTGGAGATATTCATTCAGAAGACGAATTCTTTTTTTATATTCAACATATAGCCGATACAGGATTAATGAATTTTGAAGTAACAAGAATTACAAATGGAACAACTACGTGGTATACGAAGCAAACAGACAATGATTTACCCCCATCTATAGCAAATACAACTTATAATTCTTATGATAAAGAAGATGGATTCTTAACCAATTTATCAGATGGATTAAAAAGTTTAATTATTCCTGTTAGTGTAGACGGAGTTAATACAAAAGTTTATTTACCTTCAAAAGATGATTTGATAGGTAATAATGCTTATACATTATTTAAATATATTAGACCAAATGAAGATATAAATTATGAAGAAACAAGAAGTGTATTAGGTGAATATGTATTAGGAACAACTTTGCTAAGTAGTGAATCTGATAATAGTAATCTGAGTGTAAGAGTTAAAAATAATTATATAGGAAGTAATCCATTGAATATTAAATACAAATTATTAAATTATTCAAATTCAAGTATAGATATATATGAAAAAATAGATGATATAACATTTAATATCAGAAAAAATATATATAAACCTACTGATTTAGCAAATGAATATATTATAGATTTAACACCATTATGGAGTAGTATTACATATGGTACACATACTTTAAAAATAATTATAGTTGACAGTAATGGATATACCTATACAAAAGAATTAACTTTTGGTAAAGCATCTAGTAAAATAGGCATTTTAACTCAATCTGCAATAGATAAAAACACTGATAATGCGTTAGCTTTAACTAAAGAACAACCTTATAAATATTATACAAGAACAGTAGATTCTACTGATGGTAATAAATTAAATATAATTAATTCTGATGATACTATTGCAAGTGAATATCCTAATGCTATGAATATAGGCGAAAGAGTAGTATTCAACCTGCCTTTAGGTACAAGATGCACTACTTATAAAGATCCGATTGATAATTGTTATACAGTTACAACTAAATTAAATAATATATTTATAACTCAAACATTAGGCGAATTAAAAGTAGGAGATAAGATAAAGGAATGTTTTTCAACTTATGCAGATGAGAATATAGAATTTATAATAGTTAATAAAAATGAAAATATGGTTACATTGATGACAAATATAATATCTATAAAACCATTTGATGTAGCCGAAAGTGTTTTAGTAAATGGTGATGCTATTTGGAATGATAGTAATATAAAACAATGGCTAAATAGTAATGATATATTAGTTAGGAGAAAATAATCTCTCCTAACTTTTTTGTTGTGCAAATTAATAAAAAGAGGAGAGATTATTTATGGCAACCACAGAGTATTTTAATAATACTAATTATAAAAATTATACTAAATTTACTCAAGAAAATAATCTGACATTAGATGATGACATAATTGTAGTACAAGATATAAGTGCTGAAGATATGATTAAAATGGATAGACTAGAGTTTTTGAGTAAGAAAATATACCCAACCGAAGCAGAGAAATCAGAAATGACTCAACTTAAAGTTGATTTGATAACTTATATGCCAACTGCTAATACAATAAATAAAATAGGTGGTATGTTATATGGAATGCAAGTCTACTTAAAAGAAGGAGTAGTAATATTTATTAATCAACAAAAGCAAGAATTAATAGATATAGTAAATAACCACAAATATATGGGTATATATGTACCTTTGACTAATTATGCACAAGGTAATATGGTAATGTTTGATGGATATGGATTCATAAGTAAGGTCAATGAAAACATAGGACATACTCCAAATAAAGAAGCAATAGATGATGGATATTGGATTCGTTTTACTATAAAAGGAGAAAAAGGAGACCCATCTTTAAACATATATATCAAAAAAGGTGCTGACGGTAGTGGAAATTTTGATAATACAATTACATATAACACTGGAGATGCTTGTATATATGACCATAGATTATATTATTGTATAAAAGATAGCACAGTAGGAATAAACCCAACAGATACTACAAAATGGGCTTTTGGAGAAAAAATATGGATAGGGACTAACGCCCCGATTGACCATAGTGTTATATGGTGGGATACTACTATTGGTCAAAACGTATTTAAAAGATATTCTGATAATAATATATGGGTGGGGCAAAATGTAAAAGCAACTGACGTAACTATTACAGATAGTGGAAATTATTTTACAATAAAAACTACCGAAGGTGCATTAGCTCAAATGGGTTTAAAGCTAAGTTATTTTACAGAAGTTAGTGGAAAATTATACTATAAAGGAAGTAAGGTAGGTGCAACTGTTGCAAGTGAAATATCATTACCTGCAATAAGTGGTCTAACAAGTGATACGAATATATATGATGGAATGCAAAAGCTTTTTACACTTGCCAATAACGGGAAAACAAGTATTGCTGGAGTTGTTGGCAATGTAACTGGCAGTAATACACATACAGAAATAGCTAATGAAGTTCAAGTAGATAAGAATATATTAGTTAGTAATTTGAATAACAAAGGAATTATTGTAAGCAGTAGTGATACTTTAAGGAATTTATCAAATGCAGTAAGTAACATAACATTATCAAGTATGGGTGGAACAAATTATGCAACCGGTCAAATTTCACATGTATACGGAACAACAGATACAGTTAATTTTCCTTTTACTGCTAGTGTTGTCAGGCTTGTGGAAAATAGTTCACCTGCTTTATCATATATATGTGTACCTGGTATGAGTAATAATTTTTATATGCACATGACAAATTCGTCATTTACACAATATACAAGTAATGGTTCATCTATTGCAATACAGTCACTTGTCGGTACTGGAACATTCACATACTATGCGTATAAATAAAATATAGAAACTCAAATAAAAATTAAATCGGTATTAGATATTTGTATATTTATGATATAATTACAATTTATACTAATTTAATAGTAAGTGATATTTCAAAAAAGGTATAAGTATAAATAGCATGTAAAATAAATTAAGAGAATTAAGATTACCTATGTACTTAAGACGTTTAAGATAAGTGACATTTAAATTATAATTTATTGAATACAAATATACAAAAGATATAAAAGTATTAAATCAATGTTGATTAACCTATGATGTTAGCTTAGATTAAGTAAATTTAATAATGAATTAATAAAAAGACTTAGAGTTAGATTTATTCTCTAGGTCTTTTATTATGTAAAAAATACAAGAAAGAAAGGAATGAGTTTAAAATGGCAGATATAATTTTAGACCAATTAGGACTTAAAGCAGGTGATATATTTAAACAAAGTGACGTCGAGAAAATTGATTCAAACGCGACTAAAACTCAAGATGCAATTAATTTAAATTCTAATAAAATTGGAGTTTTAACTACAAATGGAATAACTGAACCAGACTTAGCTACCGCAATAAAAAATGATCGTTCGCAATTGTCCCAAAAAGCGAGTCAAAGTGATTTAACTATTACTAACACAAATGTAGCAAATAATACTGTAAATATAGCATTAAAATCAAATACAATAGATTTAAATACACAAAAAACAAGAATAGATAATTTAGTAGCTACTTCAAGTACTCCATTCTATCAAAAATGTATAAGTACAGATACAGGAGCTTTACTAGTAGTAGCAAGTGGTGCAACTACAGGACAAATAAACATTGCAAGTGTTACACCATTAGCAACAGGATATACATCAGTAGTAGGTGATTATGTTAGATTAGTATATGGAGTATCTAGTGGTAGTTCAGAATTAATAGATGCTAGAACTAGTATTGATGGTATCGCTTATTCTACAGTTGGAAATGCTGTAAGAAATCAATTCAAAAAAACAAATTATAAATTTAATAAAATATCACAACAAGGATATGAGACAACTGCAAATACATTTAAAACAACAGGATTTTCAACATCTGTTAATTTTATTGGATTTGGTACATGTTTAAAAGGAATTAGTGATATATCAAGAATAAAAGCAATAATATATAGTAATAATGCAGGTATAGCTTATTGTGAAATTCTAGATGGTTCGTTAAATAGAATCGCTATAAAAAGTACCAGTGTTACTGCTCTTAATTCTAAATTTACAGTTTTTGATTTTGACTATGTTGATACTTCTAGTGGAGACGTATGGGTAAGATTTTATGGAGACGGAACATTAATACCCTCAAGAAATAGTGATGGAATCAAAATAGCTGATAATATTTCTACAATTACAAATCCATATATGTATTTAAATACAAGTGCGACATGGATTACAACTAATCAGCCAGCATATACTATACCTTTTAGAATTGAAGAAAAGAATTATGGTGTTGAAAATACAATAACCGTAAATCAAGATGGGACAGGAGATTTTATAAGTATTGTTGATGCAGTAAAATCTGTAACAGATTCAAGTGAAACTAATGTCTATAATATTTATATTTCAGAAGGCACTTATGATATTATGGCTGAATGCGGGGGTTCAACATGGCTTGCAAATATAAATGCAAGTAATGGAGAATTACAGGGTTTATTGTTACCTGATTATGTAAATTTAATTGGTGTAGGCAATAAAAATTTAGTAATACTACAAGGGCATATTACTGACAATGAAGCCACATTGACAAATACAACTGCCATATCAACTTTGAATTTACAACATAATAACAGAATTGAGAATTTATCAATATCAGCATACAATCAAAGGTATGCAGTGCATGATGAAACGAACAATCTTTATCATAATATAAAAAGAGTATTTAAAGATTGTATAATAGAACATCTGGGGAATACTACTGGTATGTGGGGAAGTTATCATGCTTTAGGTTGTGGTACAGGAAGTAATGGAAATTATGAATATGAGAATTGTATATTTAGAGATAAAGTAACTCCATTTTTGATGCATACGAATTCTAATCAAAAACCTAATAAACTTCATTTTAAAAATTGTACTTTTATTGTGTGGAATCAAAATATTGCAATGAAATTAACATCCACCAATGCTAATTTAAAACATTATTGTATTTTAGATAATTGTCAAATTAATGGTTCTATTCAAATCGATGGTGATTATTGGGAAGTATATGGTGGTGGAAACAGTCCAAGAATTAACTATTTGACAAATGCAACTATAAATAATATACATATGTCTGATGAAACTGTATATCTTATCAACGCAGATTCAGTAGCAATATCAAAAGGTAAACCAGTAAGATTGTCTGAAAATGGAGTATGTTCAATGTTTTCGGCTACATCATTAGGACATCAATTTTATGGAATAGCATTACAAGATATTGCAGTAGGTTCATGGGGATATATCCAAATAAAAGGATTTGTAGATATAACAGGTCTAGTTACTGGGACAAGCGATGGTAGCAGAATTGGAATTACAACTGGTGCTTTAGCTGTAGTAACAACGGATTATTTTATTGGTACTGCAATGTCTTATGTAGGTAATCTATATATGCGATTAAAATAATGCATTTAAGGTTTAATTTACAAAATATTGAAATAAATCAACGAAACTGGTATAATATTTTAGAGGTGTAAAAATTATGAATGTAAAAAAATATTTTAAATATGCAACAAGGTTTGCTAATAGTATGTCCGTTAAAAATCCATTCAAATCAAAAAACAATATATTTTATGTTGGTAAAGATGAAGAATATAAAACCCTAAAGTCAGGTATAGAACAAGCTACAAGATATATAAATTCTGTGTTGTGCGTATACGACGGCGTATATGATTTATATGAAGAATTTGGAGCAGAATATTTTACAAAATTAAACCAAAATAGTAGTAATCGTGAAGGTCTATTGTTAAAAAACAAAGTTCATATTATTTTTTCTAAGAATGCTAAAGTTATTTTTAATTACAAGGGTGAAAATGAGTATGTTAAAACAAAATTTTCGCCTTTTAATGCAGGCGATTATGGATTTACTCTTGAAAATGTTAATATTGAATGTAGTAACTGTCGCTATTGTATGCATGATGAAATGCATTCTAGTTTATTCTCATATGACAACATTTATATAAATTGTAGAATGGTTATTGATAACACAGATAATAAAGTATGGAAAGCTGGACAGTGTATAGGGGGTGGTTTGGGATATAAAGGGAATATAATTATTTCAAACTCATGCTTTTATACAAAGTCGCCTCTTTTGATTTCTGGGCATGCGGTCACATATCATAATCGGGTTGGACGATTACCTACAAACTGCAAAATAGTTATTAATAATTGTAACTTTGAAAAAAATAATACATTCATATTTTATTCATGTGGGAAACATAAAGATATAAGCCATGCTATTTTGTATAATAATAATTTCGGATATGAGCCAGAAAATGTTATTAATGTTGGGAGGGTAAAAAATACTGAAATTATACAAAATGAGAATATTATACACAATATATAGTAATGATATTAGTAAGTTGCACAATGGAAAAATATGATGTACAAGTGGTTTGAAAGAAGATAAATTAATTACCTTCTTTTTCTTTAACTTAAAATGGACTTTTTAACAAGAGTTTTGAGAGACAATAAGATTGTTATGTAAAGTAAAGTATGCTAGGAACTTAATGCGTAGTTTATCTATAACTTAAAAATCAATAGGAACGGTAATTTTAAGGGCTTGAATGAAATACTTCAAGCCTTTTATCATGTAAAAAAATAATAATATGAAAGGAAGTAATGTAAAATGGACACACAATTACAAAGTCAAATTATTAATGAGGGGATAAAAGTATTAGAAATTATTTTATTTATAGGGGGACTTGTTTTTACTGCTTATAAAACTAAAATTAAGGAATATTTATTGACAAAGATATCCAATATTAATAATCAAAATATTAGAACTTTAGCAAAAGATACATTAGAAGTTGTAGATAAATTAATAACAACGGAAGTTACTAATGCGGATGTAGTTTTAAAACCAGCAATTATACAAGCTATAAGTGATGGCAAAGTTACTACTGATGAACTAACATCATTAAAAGGTGTTGTAAAAGATAAAGTATTAACTCAACTTTCAAAAGATTCAAAAGACGCTTTATCATCTACAATTACTAATTTAGATACTTATTTAGATTCTTCAGTAGAAACCATATTGGCGAATTTAAAACTTGATCCAACAAGTGTAGTTAGTAAAACAGTTATTTCAACTACAGAAGTTTCAAAAGAAAAATCAATTGAAGTTGAAAATTCAGCAAGTTCAAAAATAGTAGTAGACAATCCAGAAAATACCCAAGAAATAGGTGCAACTGTTAACCCAGTAAGTTCAGTTGTTCCACAATAGGAGATGATTTAAATGGCAAAATGGCAATGGTGTCTAGTTGATGATAATAATAATCTATTAACTGGTTGGCAAAAGATAGGTGATTATTGGTATTATCTTAGACCTAATGGTGTGATGGCTAGTGGCTGGTTACAAGACCCTTCAAATAGTAAATGGTATTATCTTGATACAAATGGACAAATGAGAACAAGTTGGATTCAAGATGAAGGATTATGGTATTACTTAGATAGTTCAGGTGCTATGTATAGTAATGGTGTATATACAATTGATGGAAAAGAGTATACTTTTAGTTCCAAAGGAGTTTGGCAAGATGGAAGTTCTTTATTATCTGATTCAGGAGCTGAATTTATCGGTTCATGGGAAGGGTTGTATTTAAATGCTTATGAAGACCCTTATTATATAGGTAATCAATCATGGTGGACTATTGGATATGGAACTACATATGCAGTTACGCCAAGTGCATTTCCAAATGGTTTAGACTCTACATGTACTAAAGAACAAGCTATTAATTGGCTTAAAGATGAAGCTAAAAATTGTGCAGAGACAATTAAATCCGATTTAGATAATAAAGGTGTTACATTAACACAAAATGAAATGGACGCATGTATATCATTTGCTTATAATTGTGGTTCTAGTGCTTTGTTGGGTTCAATTTTTTACAAAAATGTAGTTGCAGGAGTAAGAAATAGTGTTACACTTACAACAAATTTACAAGCTTGGAGTAAAGCAAATGGAGTAACAAGTGCTGGACTACTAAAACGTAGAAATTCAGAAGCTAGGTTATTTTTAAATGCTGATTATAGTGGTAATTGTTAATAAATTAATAAAATAATTCTTTTAAAGGCTTAGGGATATTCTCTAGGTCTTTTTGTTATGTAATTATACTCTACGAGGTTTTCATGCTTACGCATGATTTATTATTTCAAATCAAAGATTTTCATAATAAAAATTGATTTTATTATCTTAATGGTATTCATCTATAAGGTGAACAACTAAAAATAATAAAATATAAAAAGGAGTGTATTAAATTATGAAAACAGTGTTTAGTTATAAGGACTTAGGATTAGCTTCCTATATTATCACCAATGGAAATGGATTCAAAGGAATAGAAATAAAGTATTCAAAAAGATTTAATGAATTCAAAATATACGTTCAAGTAGAAGGTGAAAAAGAACAGTTAATTAAAATGAAAAACTATTATGAAGAAAATAAAATAATGATAAATAAAACTAAAACAATACAAGACATGATTGTAGTCCTATCGGACAGAGTTGAAAGAATTCTGAAGAATGAAGAAGACAACAGTACTGAAAGTTAGTAATAGCCTAGAGTGAGTTGACATATAAAGTTGACTATCGGACACACCTGTCATTAAGTTGGACATAGGTGTCCTAATTGAGAAGGAGGTGCATTTAAATTATGCAAGAAATAGAAATATCAGATTATATAAAAGAATTAAATAGCCAGTTTATAGAAGCTATAGGAGGTTCATATTGTAAAATAAGTACTGGAGAATTGTTTACACAAACTGAGGTAAATAAATATGTAAAATTAAAAATAGAAGAATATAATACTTTGTATATTGCTTCGGTTAGAAGTATAGCAGATAAAGAAGGTATAAATTTAGACCAACACTTAATTAATAATAGAAGTAAAAAGAAGACTAATAAGAAATTAAAAGAAAGATATGATGGTGGAGAATTTAATATGGTATATAGAGAAAGGTTAGGTGATATTATGGCTTTAAAATTAAATGCTACAGAAAAGGGAGTATGGTACTCTTTAGGAGAATTATGTACATATCCTACTAATACAGTTATGATTGGTGGTAATATTCCTTCTTTTGAAGATATAGCAGTTTATATTGGAATGTCAGAAAGAAATCTAAGGAGATATTTAAAAATTCTTGAAGATAAAAATTTAATGAAAATGAGTCAATGTGGTTACAAAAAATCTATAGTGATTAATCCAGAATATTATGCAACAGGAAAAGAATTGGATATTGATACTTTGAAACTATTTGATTTAGTTGAATGTGATGATGATAAAATAAATGAGAATTTGTAAATAAATTAAAAATAAAAGGAGTGTATTTAATTATGCAAAATAAGATAATTGATTGTGGAATATATAAAATTATAAATAAAATAAACGGTAAACTTTATGTGGGTAGCAGTAAACATATTCATCAAAGATGGGACGAACATGAAGAAATGTTAGTGAATAACAGACATCATTCTATAAAGCTTCAAAGAGCGTGGAATAAGTATGGTAAAGATAATTTTAAGTTTGATATAATTCAAGAATGTAAAGAAAGTGAATTACTAGATGTTGAGCAAAGATGGATAGATGAATTAGATTCATTTAAAAATGGTTATAATTGTACCAATGATACAAAGAATCCATTTAAAGAATATGATAAGACCAATAAAGAAGAAACTTTGGAAAAATATCATAATATATTACTAGAAATGAAGCAAGGAATTTATTTAATAATTACTGAAAAAGCATATTATGAAAGAATGTTAGAAAAAACGAATAAAAAAACATATGACTATAAAAGAATAGCAACTATTATGTATTGGTTTAAAACTAATTTTGATATATCTAAATATATTCTATATATAGATATTAAGGGTAAAAAGACAACAAATATAAATATACAGATATGGGATATGAAACAAAACAAATGTTTATATGATTATATAGAAAAAACGAAAACAATATATTATATAGGAACTGTGTTAAAAGGAAGAAGTGAAATAATAGATAATACATTTAAAATTGATAAAGAAAATCCATTTTATAAATATAACTACATAGGAAAAACTTTTAGCTTAGATATGGACAACATAACATATTTGGTAAATGATGATATTAGATTGTATTTTGAGTATATTTATCATAGAAATGCTTGTGAATTGCATTTTAAAAGTAGTAAAACTGGAAAAGTTATTTTTGATGATGAAATAAAAATAGAGTATACAAATTATATTGATATTTTAAAAACTATTTATATAGAACAGTATAAAAATGTAAAAGATACAATAAACGAAATATTACAAAATTTATATAATATTGTTTTAGATAAGAATCAAATAAAGTCCATAGAACAAAATTTAAAACAATATAGAATATATGGCGAGTTAAAGAGTATCTGTAAAGAATACAATTATAAATATAAAACATCAAAAGGTACTATTATTATTTATAATTAACAATTATAAATATAGAAAATTGGGGTAATTAAAATGAGTATAAATGATTTAAAAAATGACAAAGGTGTTTATATAATTATTGATAGAAATAGAAGTGATGAAGAAAATATTGTCTATAAAATTGGATTTAGTAATAAGGTTAGAGACAGGATTAAAAGTATATCAAAAACATTTGAATTTTTAGGCTCAAAAGCAGATATAGAAGTATTGTCAGTAATTTATTGCAATAAGCCAAGACAATTAGAAACTACACTACATAAGTGTTTAAGGTGTTACAAATTATTGGACAAGCATGAATTCTTTAAAAGTACAGAACAAAAATTGTGTGAACGCCTTATGATGTTAGGCACTTTATCAAGATACAATTAATAGAATAATAAAAGGAGATTAGAAAGAAAACAAGTCTAGTCTCTTTTTGTTAAATGAAAATTAATATCAAACAGTTGCTAAAATTCATCTTTTAACAACAGTTGTTTTCATAAGGCTTGTTAAAAATTAGTAAGTCTTAAAAAATAACTGTTGCAAATATTATAAAAGAGTCAACTAAACGAATAAAAATATAAAGGAGGAATTAATTATGGGATTTGATGAAGTACAATACGCTTTAGGTAAAAAAAATAGAAAAGTAACATTGCCGAGTAATACAAATGTTCCAGTTGGTGGAATAGATATTAATACAAAAATTAAAGATGTAGATATCAATGATTTATTTACAAATATGCTAATAAGAAGTTTAGCCCCAAAAACAAATCTTAAATTTTATGATTCATCAGATACTCTTATAGATTCAACTTTAATAAGAACATCAGGAGTTCCATTATTAATAAAAACAATCAAAGCAACATCAGAAAAATCTACCGAGTCTGATGTTATAGTAAGCATGGAGACATATTCAAATCCTACAATAAGTGAATTCTCTAAAATAGACATAGAACCAAATTCAAGTTTAAATGAATGGACTTTTAATAATATAACAATAGATGAAACAACAACATTTTCTGTCACGTCAACTAATGAAAAAGGATTTATTGGGAAATGTAATACAGTTTTTAATTTTGTAAATTGTTGTTATGTGGGACTAATGCCTATTGAAACTACAATAGAAACAATAACTCAAGAAGAAATAAAAAATGGTACAACTATATTACAACAAAAAAATACTATAAACAATTTGTTTAATGGAATTGGTAAAATATTTTTTGCATATGACTCTACTTGGGGAAATGCTAAAACAATAGTTGATGTGATGAACAACGTTAATATTATAAGTGCATTTGAAAAAAAGAATTTAGTGATTTCTAATGAAAGTGGAACTGTAACATATATCCTTTATCTAGCCAATGTAAGAGGTAATTATAGTGATAGTGAAGTATCATTAAAATTTTAGAAGATATTGAGAGGTGAATAATATTAGATGAGAAGCATTAAAAATTATATAAAAGAACACATTAAAAAATTTATATTACTTTTATTACATGATTATATTGAAAAAACTAAACGAGATATAAAAGAAGAGTTAATAGAAAATGGTAGAGTATATATTGAAGAAAATATATCTAATAAGATACAAAGCAACATAGAAGATATAAATAAAAATAAAAAGAGTATTGAAGAATTGAAAGAAAAAGAATCTAACAACCACTATGTATCACTTCCTAATGAAAAAATTATAGGGAGTCAAGAAAATATAAAAGATGGAACTATTTCATACGATTATTTAGGTAGTAAAATTATTGAAAATATATATTTGGACGGGAAATGGATACAACTGAACAACAATAATAATATAAAAGAAGTACAAACAGTGAAAAATTATGTGAATATAGATAATGGTTTAAGAGAATTTGATAAAGATTTAATATTTTCTAAGGATAAATCTATCGTTATTACAGATAGTTTGAACCACGATGATAAATACAAAATAACAATAAAAAGTTCAAATCTATTTTTAGAAAAGATAACATAGAAAGGAGGTGTTTATAAATGAGTGATTTTTTAAAAGGTAATCCGTTAATAATGCCAAATTATTTTCTCGGAGATGTACCAATGGACACAAAAACAAAAGCATCATCAGTATCAGAAGTTTTAACAACTCTTACAAAAGAAAATAGATATACAGGATTAAAAATATATTGTGAGTCGGAAAGAGAATTTTATTGTTTTAAATATGGAATCGAAGACACTGATTTTATAAAAATTAGCGAAGTAATTCCACATATTAAGGTTGATAATTATGCGTCATTACCTACTATCAATCAAGATACAACAGTTGTATACATAACATCAGATACAATGATTGAATATACATGGGATGGTAGTGATTGGAGTACATTTAAAAATATAGCAGATAATATATCGTTTAACAATAATCCAAATGGAACTGACATATACCCAAATGATTATCAAACTGTTCAAAAGGTATTGGAACAAAATAAAAAAGAAGTTGATTCAAAAGTAGATAAAGAAATTGGTAAATCTTTAATACTAGATACCGAAATAGCAAGACTTCAAGGAATTTCAACAAATTCAAATAAAGTTGAAATTTCTAATATAAATGGGAATATTAAAATAGATGGTGTAGAAAATATAGTTTATACTTTACCAAGTAATACTGAAACTGTAGAAGGTAGTAACTCTAAAGTAGATATAGCTATTAATAATATTAAAGATAATGTTACTAATGATGGTAATACCTTAGCTAAACTTAGAAACCTAATAGGTGGGATACAAACATTATTAAATTCTGACGATATAAACTTAGATAGCTTACAGGAAATAGTAGGTTATATAAAAAATAACAAATCATTGATTGATGGTATTACTATTAATAAAATAAATTATACAGATATAGTAAATGTTTTAACAAGCATAGAAATAAATAAACCTTTATCAGCCAATCAAGGAAAGATTTTAAATGATTTAATTACAACTTTAGCTACTACTACTCAATCAGCTTTAAATTTAAAATCTGATATATCTTATGTAAATCAACAAGACGCCACAAAAGTAGATAAGGTTACAGGCAAGAGTTTAGTTTTAGATACAGAAATATCTAAGTTGGCTACTATTTCAACTGGGGCAGAAGTAAATGTACAATCTGATTGGAGTACTGATAGTGAAATAGATGACAGTTACATAAAGAATAAACCTGATTTAACCTTAAAACAAGATATAGTAGATAATCAATTAAATACTGCAAATAAATCTATAGTATATAGTATAAATGAAGTAAATAGTGACTTAATAAATAATGGCATAAAACCAATTTATCAATCAAATCCATTTGGATTCGATTCACCTGTCACAGAGTCACGAATCCAACAATGGTTTAGTGACAACGGTTCTCCTATTAATTGGCAAGGATATGATACTAATAATCCATATAAAGACTGCAAAATGACAATGGGAGTTAATGAGAGTTATGTTCTTTGGATAGGAACTAATTATTGGTACTACGGAAAATTCGAAAATGGTAACTATTGGGAGAATATGACACAAATGACTCCTAGTGATTTTACTCTAGGATATATTAGTATGATTGCAACAGGGAATAAGTTTTTATCTGATAAAGCTGATTTAATTCATACTCACACTAAAACTGATATCACTAATTTTACGCACACACATTTAAAATCAGATGTAACAGACTTTCCTCATACTCATGTTAAAACGGATATAACTAATTTCTCACACACGCATGTTAAAAATGATATAAGTGATTTAGCAAATGCAACTACTACTGTAAGTGGATTGATGAGCAATACTGATAAAACTAAACTAGATAATATTTACTCATCATCTTCACCTAGTAGAGATTTTAAAACCGCATATAGTGCGAGTGGCGTATATAGGATAACAAACCCACTTAGTAATATTCCCCCAGGTTATGAGCAAGTATACGGTGATTTTTGGGTAGATGTTAAATATGTTGATGCTAATAATCAAAACCTAACTGCTTATGATATTAAATCTTCTGCTATTTGGAGATTATCTTGCGTTGCTGGAACATGGAATGAATGGTCTAGATTAGACTATGGTACTTCAGCTTCCTCTGATAAAATAAATTCACCTGATACTAGAGGATTATTTGGTTATTCAATTCCATCTGACTACATCTCAAAAGGAAAAGGTGTTATATATGAATTTAAAAATATTACTAATATAGCATTAAGTCCTACAACTTTTCCAGTAATAGGTACAATGTCATATTGTCAAGTAGAAACAAAAATACCGTGGAATGATTCTAGTGGTGGGTATCCTACACAAACAGCTACTTGTTCAGGATATGTTTTCACAAGAACTGGTACTAGTAATTCAACTTGGAGTGCTTGGAGTCAATTTATGACAGTTCCATCTAGTATTGACTATGTTATAGAAACATGGCGTAGTGGAACAGAATGGAGAAGAACATATAAGAGTGGTTGGGTAGAACAAGGTGGATATATTACTATTAAATCAGACGATTGGACATCGATTACTTTGCCTGTCACTATGATAGATGTTAACTATAGTGTTAGTGTATCTGTACGTGCTGACTCTGGTGTTGGCAGTAATGGTTCAGATACTTGCTACTATGGTAATATCGCTACTACAGGGTTTAATATAGCCAGTGACTATAGTGGTGCGTCATATAAAAATGGAATAAGATGGGAAGTTAAAGGACAAAAAGCATAATGGATTAAAATAAAAACAAAAAGTAATATTTTGATAAATTAATAATAGAAAGGAATGATTTATAATGGCAAATATACTAAAGGCAATATATCAGGGTGATAATTTTAAACCAAATAGTAAAACAATTGAAATAACTATGACATTAGATAGTGATATTACAATTGGAGATATAAATTTATACTTACCCAACAATGGAGATAAATATCAAGAAATAGAAGGAATTGCATATTTACCGACTGGATCTTCAGCGAAAATATACACACCTTCTTATTTATTTATGTGTAATTTTGTTGCTGAAAATGGAAACATAAATAACCAAACTCAGCTACAAGAAGGAACATGGAGATGTCTAGCTAAATGTGATTGGGAAGTTTAATAAATAGAAAGGAGATGGTTATATGGCTACAATAGATGACGTTGTTAGTTTAATTAAATCTTTAGGTAAAAAAGTAGCAATTGAGCAAGCACAAAAATATGAGGGCGTTGGAATAATAGGAGGTAGTGTAACATCTACAGGACTACAATTCACACTTGCTAACAATTCTGTTTTAAACTTACCAATAGATGATTGGAATTTTATAACACAAGAAGAAAGAAACAAATTGTTAAAAATAATTACAAATGGTTTGGGAGATTTGTATTTGTCGAATGATGGTTCATATAAAAAACCAACAATGAATAATGTAATAAATTATAACCAACCAGTTATTATTAATTCGAGTGATTGGATAAAAATAGATGATGACCAATATTCTTTAACATTAATACATGGTTTAAATAGTAGAAATATAATACCTATAGTTTATAATAATTCAGATAAAATTGAAACATTGGGAATACAAAGGGATTTAAATAAATTAATATTAGAAAGTACACAACCTATTTCTGGTATGGTAGTCATAAATTATAGTACAACAGATACTAATAACAGTATGAATAATATTGCAACAATTAAAACAGAATATAATTTCCAAACAATTTCAGATAGGGATACTTATTTTACTGGTACACCAATTGAATTAAGAAATGGATTAATTATAGCAGTTGGAACAAGTCCTGCACAATTAATGAGTTGGATTGGAGATGATGAACCAAGTACATATGATAATTCAAAGTGGTCTAATCAAACAGGGTTAATTCGTGGAGAACGTGGAGATATTGGATTACAAGGTATACAAGGTAAAATTGGAAAGTCTGTATATGATTTCGCATGTGAACAGCAAGGATTTTCAGGAACTTTAACAGAATACCTAGAATCTATAAATTCGTGCTTAGGAAAATTTACATCTCTAGCTGATTTGAAAATAGCATATCCTGTTGGAATTGATAGGTATAAATTTGCAATTATTGAAACAATTTCTGGACAAGTTGGTATTGCTTTTTATGAAACTGGAGCATGGGATGTAACTGTGTTTGCTTCTACAAATGGTTCATCAGTTGTAAGGGACGATAAATCAATTTCAGTAAATTCTATGGGTAATATGGAGTTGTTTGGGTACGAAAATGCAGGGATAGATACAATTCCTTGTAAATACTCAGATGGAACAATAAAATATTTAGTTATTGAAAAAGATAATACAAATACTTTTACAAGTATTGCATCAAAAGAATTTGTTAATGAAGCAGTTGTAGGTGGTCTAAGTATTCAAAATGAATATTGGGATGCTTCAACAAATACTCCAGATATAACAACAATAAATACCAATGGTAAGAGCTTTGCATGGATTGTTTCGGTTGCAGGCACTAAAACACTTGGAGGAAATGCAGAAACATTTGCAAAAAATGATTTAGTAATTAAAACTAATAATAATGGATATTTAAAAATCCATAATGCAAGTGTAAGTTGGGGCAGTATAATTGGAGATATTTCACAACAAACAGATTTAGTAAATCTTTTAGCTACATATTGTAAAATAGATGATACTGATACAACAAGTGCTACTAAAACATATAGCATTAAACATATTTTATCATTATTAGATAGTCATAGAAAAACATTTATACAATCAGATAGTCCTATAGGTATGGTAGTTAATGATTTGTGGTTAGATATTACAAATAGTCCCTATACATTTAGTAGATATGACGGAGGTGTATGGAGACCTATTGGAAAATCTGCTGGAACTATAATAAATGATTGGGTGGGTTCTGTAGAATATAAATCAGGTGAATATTCTATACATAATAGTCTTTTATATAAATGTACTACAACTAATACTGACTCAGTTTTCATTCCAGCTAATTGGAATCTAATAAGTGGACATATTATTAGAGATAATTCTAGTATTTTTACTAAACGCTCGAATTTAGAATTCAAGGGAATTCTAACTGTTGCTGATGATGTAGCAAATGATTCTACTGTAATTGGTGTAGATACATCAAGTTTAGTTCAAAAAACTACGGTAGATACTTTAACAAATAAAAGTTTAGATAGTTCAACTACAAACATATTTGATACAATAGATATCACTAAGAAAGTTAAATTAGACGTGAGTAGTATAACTACGGGAACTACTAAGACCTTAACTATTCCAGATTCTAGTGGTACTATTGCATTAACATCAAATCAATTAAATGCTAAGTTATGGTTATCAACCAACTCTTATAAACAATATGATTTAGTTACATATAATGATGGATATATATATCAAGCTAATTCAGATATACCTGCAAATACTGCATGGGTAGTGGGAATTACTGGTGCTACGTGGAAAATAGTCAATGATGGACATGTTATAAAAGATGGAGCTACTACCTATATAAAACGTTCTAATATGAAATTTACTGGTGGTGTTGTTGTTACAGATGATTCTATAAATGATACTACCATAATTAATGTAGTAAATACAAATTTAGATTGGACTCAATATACACCAATCATAAAAGGGACAACTACTAATCCATCGATTGGAAGTAATTCATTAAAAGCATTATATAGTGTTGAAGGTAAAAATTTAAAATTAAAATTTAACCTATACATATCAACCGCAGGAACAGTGGGAAGTGGGGTGTATAAAATTACGATTCCTAATGGATATACTATAAATACCACTTTAGCTGATTGCCCAGCATCATTAACACAAGCTACTGACGATGAATGTGGAGCTAATTGTATTCCACTTGGGATGGGTTTTATCACATCTTATAATATGGCTGGATTATTTGAGGTGAAAGTTATCGCTTTAGATAGCAATTCAATAGGATTGTTTATAACAAGAAATCCTTCCACTCACATATTAACTTTATGGGGTAGTAATAACTCATATCTTGCTATGGCATTAACTACTATAGCATTCACAGCAGAAATACCTCTTGCTTGATAATAAATTAAAGAAAATAAAGTTCAAGTAAAAGACTCATTTTAATAATTGAATAAACCAAAGATTGGAAAGGGATTCAGATGAAATCTTTTGAGTCCTTTTATCTTATAAAAATAAAGATAGAAAGGAATGATGAATATTGGAGAACTTTGAGATAAACAAACAAGTTCAGTTAGTAAAAGAAAAAGAAACTATATTATCTAAATTAACATTAGATAATAATGAAAAGGTCTTAATAGATGGCGAAGCAATTTTAACTAGCAATTCTAGTGATTTAACTGATTATATAAAAATAGTTGATGCTGATTTAAAATATGAACTGAAAGATATAGCTGGATATGTTCATACTGATAATAATTATAATGACGTAGAAAAGGCTAAGGTAGAAGCAATGACTAATGGTTCAAAATATATTGGATTATTTCCTACTTTAGCTGAAAGAGATATTGTTACAACTTTAAATATTGGCAATTGGTGTACAGTAGATGTAGATTCTAGTCATAGTAATAAAAAAACTAAATTTTATTATGATGGAACTCAGTGGATTTACGATGGAGAATATCAAGAAGATTCTTTTGGCATTGATGATAATTCTATAGACAGTACGCAAAATGGATGGTCTGCTTCTAAGTTAGCAACTGAGTTATCTTTAAAAGCAAATAAAGATGGAACAAATATTGATTTAACAACATTCCAAGGAGATATAATTCCAATAACAAATGGAACACAAAATATTGGTTCACCAACTAAAAGAATTGGTACTATTTATGCAAATGAAGCAAAATTAAGCACAAATACGTTATATATAGGTGATACACCAGTATTAGGAACTAATGATAATACTATAATGGTTAAAGCAGATGTGGATCAAAGTTTAACAGTTAAAACTACAGGAGTAGGAACTACAAAAGTCATATCAGCAAGTGGAGTTGAATTATCAACATCAGGAATGAATGCAAATATAAATGTACAAGCTACTGGTGCTGGGGCGAATGCAAATTTAAGTGCAACAAATCAAGTAAACTTGAATGCACCTAACGTAAATATTCAAGGTGGTACAAATGTAACTGGTGGTATTTCGGTTGATAATTTAACTGTACGTGGGAATGTAGTAATGAATGGAGAAAGTTTTATATCTAATGCTACAACAGTTCAAATTGAAGATAATATAATAGAATTAAATAAAAATGAAGTTGGGTATGGAGTTACTTCTGGTAGAGCTGGTATAAAAATTAATAGGGGCGATGCTGACGATTATTTGTTAATATTTGATGAAACTGATGATAAAGCTAAAATAGGAACAGATTCATCATTGAAAGCAATTGCAACTGAAGACTATGTAAATGCATTATTAAATAATAAATTATCTTCCAGTAATATAAAAGCTGGTTCAAATATTACTATAACAACAAATGGTAATGATATAACGTTAAATGCTACAGGTGGTTCTGGATTATCTGCTTATTCTGAATTCGTAATATAAAAAGGGTGTGAGAATAAAATGGCAGATATAACTTTAGATAAAATCGATAAAAAAGATGGGCAAGTAATTACACAAGAAGACATTGCAAAAATAGATAAAAATATGTCAACCATAGAAACAGTAATTAAAGACATTGGAACGACGTTGACTTATTCGGAATTTGTAATATGAAAAACAAAATAGATATAAAGGAGATGATGTATAATGTCTAATACCCCAAATATTAATATAGGTGTTATAAATGAATCCTCAGTAGCATCTCAAACACAAGTCGGGAAAATCCTTTTTACGGAACAGGGAAATCAGTACATAGTTCGGTCTGATAATAGCAAGTTGAAAATTACCGATATCATAACAGTTTCAACGCTTCCAACAGTTGGACAAGCAAATAAAATATACATTTTATCAAGCCAAAATTATAGTTTAAATTATTATGATACTAGCTGGCATACATTATCGGGAAGCAACCAAATAATTGTGGGAACTATTGCCCCAATAGATACTTCGAAACTATTTTTAGACATAAGTTTAACAACGAAGCCAATTTTAAAATGGTTTGATTCCACAACTACAAGTTGGATAAATATTAGTAGTACCCAAATACAATCTGATTGGAATCAAACAGACAATACTAAAGCAGATTATATTAAGAACAAACCAAGTGGTTCTAATGCAACAAGCATTAATAATATAACAATAGATGATAGTACAAGGTCTAATGGTACATCTATAGTATATAATTCTAGTACAGGAAAATACGAAAATGCAACAATTAATGTAGTAGGGACAATTGGTAGTTCGACAATTACTACTGCTGGCGAAAATGTAACTATTGCAAGTGGAACAGAAAAGACCTTTTCACATCCAACATCAGATAAAATTGTAGTAAGTATAGAAGAACAAATTGCTGGAAGTTCTGTTACAGATACTCATGTAGATTTTAGTGATAGTAGTAAATATACTTTACAAGATAGTAGTAAAATAACTGCTAATACTGGATATTTAAAATTAAATCTTGTCAGTTTTAACCCAAATGATAAAGGAAGTAATTTTATTTTAAGTAATAATAATTTAACTGCAATATTAAATTCTGGAGATAATTTTATAAGGGCAAATAAAGGAATTAGTAGTGGGAAATGGTATTTTGAGTTCAAACAAGAAACAAATACATCTTCAAACAGAAGAGTAACAGTAGGAGTTTTATCTTCTAATGCTGGAAATAAAGATTCTGCTGGATATTTTTTTAGTAGTGCTACTAATGGAATTACAACTGGCTATTCCTTTGGATATGAAAATTGGGGAGGTATGAAATCATCATATGCTAGTAGTTCCGAATCTTCTTATGGAAATTCATGGGGAGTTGGAGATATTATCAGTATATTATTAGATATGGATAATAAAAATATAACATTTTGGAAAAATGGAGTAAGTCAAGGGACAGCTTTTACTAATTTACCAAGTATAGAATTATACCCAGCTTTTAGTGTAGATGCTTCTTTTGGTGGAAGTACACAATGTTCAATTAAATTTAGTTCAAACTCTTTTATATATACACCACCAGCAGGATATAATGTTTTTACTGATAATTCAAATTATTATTTACAAACAACGGGATTATCAGATTATAGTTTAACAACAATAGATACAATAACATCATTAACTGTTCCAACAACAATACCAACTAATACAAGTATTAAGTGTTTATTTAGTGTAGATGGTAAAAATAATTGGTTGTATTATGATGGTTCAAGTATAAAGAAGTTTATAGGTGACATATCATTAAATTGGGGTAGTACAAGTAGTTCTATATCACAAATTCAAACTCTATTTACTAATATGACAATTACTAATTTAAATATAATGTTAAGTAGCTTAGGAATTACTAGTATTAATTTAGATTTTTGTTTTCAATTAGGTACAGCATCTTTGTTAGATACTCCAACCATAAGTCCAATAACAATAGTTTATACTTCATTATCACATAATGAATTCGCAAGTATTGGTAGTTATAGTGACAGTTATTCTACTTATGGAATTAAGAGAATAAGTAACTCTTCGTTGGGAGTAAAGAATTTAACATCGAAATCTCGTGCAATTAAAATTTCAGTTGTAACATCGGTTTAAAATAAATTATAAAAGGAATGGTTGAAATGAATATTAAAAAAATATATTATCAATGTTTTTCTTTACCATTAAAAGAATTTTTAGATAAAAAACAAATTAAAAATGAGTTCAAAGCAAAGCATTGCAAAACAAATAGAGAATTTTGGTTATATATCTACAAAGAAGATAACCAGTTAAGCGAAGCATTAAAAGAATGGTCTATTATCAGAAAAAGATAATAGGTCTTTTTTATTGCTTATTTTTATGAATAATTTATGAAAGAAGGAATATTTATGATATTAAATGAAACTGTGATTTTGAAATGGCATCCAAGAAATAAAGATAGATATGAAAATTTAGGATATAGTTACACAAAAATAGGACAAGAATTTGAGGTTAAAATTGAAGATTTGTCTAAAGGCAGTCCTGTTAAAATACAAGCAAAGTGTGATTGTGAAACGTGTAAGAATCCAAATGTAATAAAGCTTATACCGTATAATACATATAATACTATTTTACATAATGATGGAAAGTATTATTGTCAGCAATGTGGAACAAATGTATTTGGAAGGGAAAAGGCAAACAAAACAATACTAAAGAAATCAAAATCATTTAAACAATGGTGCATAGAAAACAATAGACAAGATATATTAGATAGATGGGATTATGATTTAAATAATTGTTTACCTAGTGAAATTACCTATAGAAGTAATAAAAAATATTGGTTTAAATGTCCAAGAGAAATACATCCAAGTGAATTAAAAAATATTATTGGTTTTACAAAAGGGGAAGAAGGTAGCATAAGATGTAATCAATGTAATTCATTTGCTCAATGGGGAATTGATAATTTAGGTGATGATTTTCTTGAAAAATATTGGTCTAATAAAAATACTTTAAATCCTTGGGAAGTAAGTTATAAAAGTAGCAAAAAGAGAGTATGGATTAAATGTCAAGAAAAAGATTATCATGAGGATTATAATATGTTATGTTCAAGTTTTGTTGTTGATAATCAAAGGTGTCCCTACTGCACTAACCATCATGGAAAAGTACATCCAAAAGATAGTTTAGGACAATATATAATAGATAATTACGGACAAGACTTCTTAAATAATATTTGGTCAGATAAGAATAATAAATCAGCTTTTGAGTATACTTTGAAAACACGTAAAACAGTGTGGTGGAAATGCACAGATGAAAAACATGAAGATTTTAAAAGAAAAATATTAATAAGTTATATGACAGATTTTAGATGCCAAAAATGTGTTCAAGAACGAAGAGAGTCAATTATTCAAGAGAAGGTAAGGTTATATTTGGAAGAAACAAATTATACAATATTACATGAAAATAACTGTACACTATATCCTATAAATATAATAATACCACCAAATAATGCTAATATATCTAGAAAACCAAAAAAATTAAAATACGATAATGAAATAATTATTGAAAATTGTCATTTATTTATTGAAGTTATGGGAGCACAACATAAAATCTTAAATAATTTATTTCATAAAAAGAGTGCTAAAATATATAATACAACTTTACAACAAGAATTAAAATATCAAGTACAAAAGGATAAATATAAAGAACAATATGTATATAATCAAGGTGAAAATTATTATTATTTAGCTGTTTGGTATTATGATTTTAAAAAAGACGAAATTTGGAAAAAATTAATCGATAATAAAATAAATGAAATACTTAACAAACAAATTAAAGTATAAGAAAGGAGTGATTAAATGATAGCTTATGTATATTGGTCTAGTTATTTTATAATTAGTTGCAAAATAGAAAATGTTGAATACATAAATGATTCGGACAAAGAAATTAGAGGTGAGTCAAATTCAATTAAATATGGGGATTCACAAGATTATATCATTCTTGAGACAGATAGTATTAATTTAAATAAAGATGATGTTATTAATTTAACGGAATTAGTAGACCACAGAACATATTTTACAAAAGGTAAGGATTATTGGTATAAAGAGCAAATTAAAAATAATAAAGAAACTATTAATAATCAAACTGAATTAGTTAATTCATTAATAGAAATGGTAATAACAACAACATTACCAACTACTTAATAGGAGGTGAAAGGAGGTGATACAAATGGCAAGTTTTAAAAAAGTTTTAGAATATGACATAAATACTAATCATTCAAAACATGATAGAAGTTATTATGAAACTGTTATTGCAACATGGTTATTAAAAAATTATTTAACTTCTGATGAAGCAGATTCTTTATTAGCTTTATTGGATACTTATTATCCACAATCAGAAACTTAAGCTTAATAAATTAATAAGAAATTGTAAAACTGGCATTTTAAACAAACAAAAATAGATTAGTAATGCCAATGCGATATTACTAATCTATTTTAACAAGTTTAAACAAATTAACTAAATAATAAAAGAAGTTGATTTAATGAAAAATCAATATTTATTACTATTTTAGTTTAACACAAATTAATGTGTTTGTAAAGTGTTTTTAGATTAATAAATTAAAAAAGAGCAAGAAAGTCATCGTGGGTTAACTCTCCTACTCTTGGTTAAATTAAAATGCTTTTTTGTGCAATTTAGCATTAAACATTAATTATATCATACTATTTTCCGAAACACCACAGAACCATTTAAAAACTTTAGAAAAATACTGTTTTTAAATGATAACTTGGTAGATAAATTTAAAAGTTGAATTTTAAAATTGCTTAGAATAGATGTGGTTAAAAATCTTTTTAGTTTCATTGTTTTGGACTGATATTAATAGCTACTACTATACTTTGAGTCATGGAAAAGATGGTTAAATCTAGTGGCATAACCTTTGTTATTACACGAGTTTATGATATAATATGCTTGTGAGGTGTGGTATATGAATGATTTACAAGAGTTTAAAGAATATTTAATTGAACGTGAAAAATCTGATAAAACTATAGAAGCATATTTAAGAGATGTTATTCAGTTTAAAAAATATTTAGAAGAAAATGAGATTACTGAAATACATAATGATATTATAAAAGGTTATAGAGAATACTTATTATACAAAAGATTCTTAGTTCCTACATCAGCCAATAGAAAATTAGTAGCAATAAATCAATATTGTGCTTTTAATGAAATTAATACTCTTAATATTAGAGTAAAGATTCAAATACAAAACTTTTTAGAAAATGTCATTTCTAAGGAAGAGACAGAGAGAATGATTGACATAGCTAAAAAGAAAAAAGATTATAGAGCTATTGCCTTAATCAAAGGTTTAGAATTAAGTGGACTTCGTATATTTGAATTATTACAGATCACAATTAATGATATTAATAAGAGTAATATTCAAATAGTTGGAAAAGGAAATAAAATTCGTACTGTATTTATTCCTAGTAGTTTGAATAAGGTATGGAGACAATATTGCAGGAGTGGTAGAAAACGAAGTCAATCAGATGCTTTATTTGTAGGTCAACGAGGAAAAATGACTGATAGGGGTACAGATTGTATAATAAAAAAATATGCAGAATTAGCTAATGTACCAATAGAAAAAGCTCATCATCATTCATGGAGACATGCCTATATTTTAAGACTTTTAGAAAAGGGAGTAAGCCTAGAAGAGTGTGCTTCACTTGTTGGACATGCTAATGTTAATCAAACTGCACAATATGCTAGAAAAACAAAGGAACAATTATTAAGTATTATAGAAGATTTGGATTAATTAGATTAATTAGATTTATTTTTAGAGTTTGTACGAAATTGTACAGGCTCTTTTATTATGCCTAAAAATAGAAAGGAATTGATAAATATTATGGAAAAAAAAGATACTGTAGTTGTTGAATTTAATCAAGACAACTTAGATAGGTTTTTAGAAAAATATTATAAGACTCACAGGATGTCAAAAGATAAAAAGACTGGTAAAGATAAACCTATAATAGATAGTCCGATTGGAAGAAGTATGAACAAAATACTCGTTATAACAAATCGTATAGTCCAAAATAACCACAAACATAATAGGGGGTTATACACTGAATTCGTTCTAAAAGAACTGGGACTTGAGAAATTAGGAATATGTGAGACTAATTTAAAAATACACTTTATTTTTAGTACAGCTATAAGACACGATTTAGACAATTTTAATTGTGGCGTGAAAGAGTATCTTGATGCCTTCTCAGATTTAGGTGTAATTCAAGATGATAATTATTCTATTATTAAAAGTATTACCACTACAGCTAGTTATGAAAAAGGAGTCTCTAAGATGATTTTTACTTTTGAAAATTGTAAATATGATGTACAAGCTACATTAGAACAAATGGAAAAGGAACGAATTAAAAGAGAAAAACGTGAAGCAACTTTGGCTGAAAAGAAAAAATCTAAGAAAAAGAAGGTGAAATAGATGATGAAACAAATTAAATCATGTAATAGAATTAGTAGAGAAAGTTTAGCTAATCAATTTAGTAATATGTCTTATCATGAAAGATTAGTACAAGCTGGTGCACTTGATTTAAGAGATAATTGCATTATAGAAGATTTAGGTAATGGATATTGTAGGATGATTGCTATAGATGAGAGTAAGTTAGTTAAATAAATTAAATAGATTATATTGGAGTGAAAAGAATGGAAATGGATTTAAGAGATTACTGTTATATATGTTATTCAGTTAATTTATATAATAGATTTAAGAATAATGGTATTAAGTATTTTATTAAAGGTAAAAATGAAGCAACAGATAAGTGCTTTTGGTTATATCCAAAGACACAAAAAGTTAAAAGTATATTAAAAGATTGGACTAATGGAGTTGGTAAATAATTTATCAACTCTTTATTATGTTCAAATTTAAGTTTATAAAAATTGATTATAGAAAGAAGGAATTAAAAAATGAGAAAAATATTTTTAGAAGAACTGCCAAAATGGGAAAAAGGTTGGAATAAAGGAACAATAGAGTGGAATAACACAACAAATTGTCGAGTTAATTTTATTTATGATGATATTGAAGGTGAAATGGAAATTGTAAAATATAATAGTAAAACTAGGAAAGTAACAGTTTTGTATGATAATAAGGAATATGAAATACAAGCTATGAATTTTGCTCATGGGAAACTAGGTAATATATTAAATAAATTTACATCAAATTTCAAAGTAGAAATTGGAACAAAATTTCAAGACGATAAAAGAGACATTACTATTATTGATAGAGAATATAGATTAGAAGAATTTATTGATAAAAAATGCAAAAGAAATAAAACAACTAAGAAATCAAAATATTATAAATATAGGTGTAACAAATGCAATTATATTGGTTGGATAATAGAAGGTAGTTTATTAAAAAATTATGGATGTTCATGTTGCCGAGGGTTTACTGTAGTAGAAGGAATAAATGATATCGCTTCCACTCACCCATATCTAGTTAAGTATTTTAAAAATATTGAAGACACTCATACTCATACATACGCTAGTAATTCTAAAGTTTTTGTGAAATGTCCAGATTGTGGAAATGAAAAAGAAATGATAATAGATAATCTTTTTAAACGTGGATACAGTTGCCCAATTTGTTCTGATAAAATATCATATGGTGAAAAGTTTTTTAGTGATATATTAAATCAATTTAAATGTAATTTTATTATGCAGTTATCTAAGAAAACATTTAAATGGTGTAAAAACTACAGATATGATTTTTATTTTGAATATAATAATGAACAATATATTTGTGAAGTAAATGGTATCCAACACTACGAACAAACAAGTAGAAAAGGGGCTAGACCACTAGAAGAAGAACAATTAAATGATGAGAATAAAAAGCAATTAGCATTAAATAATCGTATTAAGGAAGAAAACTATATTGTAATTGATTGTAGAAAATCCGAACTGGAATGGATTAAAAATAGTATATTAAAAAGTAATTTAGCTAAAATATTTGATTTAAGTATAATAGATTGGTTAAAAGCCGAAGAATTTACTAGCACTAATTTAATGAAATTGACTTGTGATATTAAAAGCACTAATCCTGATATGACTACCACTGAAATAGGAAAAATAGTAAATCTAGGTAAACAATGTGTTAGAGCATATTTAAAAAGAGGAAATAGTTTAAATTGGTGTGTTTATAATGCTAATATAGAAGCGTCTAAAATCGGATTTAACAATGGAAAATTAAATATAAAGACTGTAGAAATATTTAAAGATAGAATTAGTTTAGGAGTATATGAAAGTTGTATTTACTTAGAAACCAATTCTGAAAAATTATTCGGCAAAAAACTTAATAGCAAAAGTATATCTGCTGTTTGTTTAGGTTGTCAAAGATCACATAAAGGATTTACTTTTAAATATGTAAGTAAAAAACAAATTATATAAAAAGAAAGGACTTGATTTAATGAATATACAAGAAGCATTAGAAGAAGAAATTAAACAAGAACGTAAATCTATAGAAATGAATATGCTTAGAGATAGGTGTATAAAATTCCCAGATATCACAAAAGAAATGTGGGAAAAGATGGAGGTAGATTCGGAAAATAGAGAATTACTTGATGAATTCTTACTAGAATCAACACAACTTTCTCCTAAAAGCTTAAAGCAATATACTAGTTCGCTTAGAATATTTATGAAGTGGTTAATGGACACATTGAACAATAAAAAGTTCTATTCGCTGAAGAAAAAGGATTTTCTTAGATATCAGAACTTTTTAATTCGTCATGGACTTTCAAGTTCAGGTATAAAGCTAAAAAGAGCATCGGTTTCTTCTATGTGTAATTACTACGAAAATTATTACGTAGGTGAAGATTCAAGATTTGATTTATTTAGAAACTTTGTAAAAGGAGTAGAAAATGTAGCTCCCAATAGTGTATACATTAAAGTCGAAGTTACAGAAGATGAATACACTTTAATGAAAGAAACTTTACTTGAAGAAGGTAGATTAAGGGACTATGCGTTACTAGTTACTGCAATGGAATGTGGTATGCGTGGAGGGGAACTTAGAAATATGAAAAGAGTTGAAGCTAGTAAAACTATTCAAGAAGGTAATACTTTTGTAACTACTGATGTAATTTTGGGAAAAGGCAGAAATGGTGGAAAGCCTTTAGAATATATGATGAATCAAACTACATTAGATGCCTTAAAATTGTATAATGACTCAAGAAAAGAAGCAGATAACTCTGAGTATATGTTTTCTACATATTATGGTGAAAAATATAATCAATTAAGTGAAACTTATTTTGAAACTGTTTGTAGTGAATATTTAAGTGATATTGTTTCTAGACGTATAAACGAGCATATTTTCAGGAGTTCATGTGCTAGTCGTGCATTGAAAAGAGGTGTTCCAGAAATTCTCGTATCCAAGTATATATTACATCATAATGACCTCAGCACTTTAAAATTTTACGATCTTCGTACGTTTGACGAAGAAAAGAATCAAATATTTGGTGAAATACAAAATAAAGATAATTCTAATTTACCAAGTGCAGAATCTCAATCTAGTTCATTTGGAAATAAAGGATTTTAAGTGATGTTAAAATTCGTATTTTACTCTAACGCAAACACAACATATAGTGGTTACTAAAACATAAATATACTACATATGGTATATAAATAACAAAATATATTTAACAAAAAATCACAAAACCAATCTCATAGTCAATATATCCAAAAATTTCTGATAAAAAATATTGGGTGAATGTATTCTGCCTAATTAAAAGACTATGAGATTAATCTATAACTAAAAATAAATATAACAGGTAAAATATTGTAGAACTAAAATCAATAATACCATGCATAATATTAATTTAAATCTACAATTAATATTATTTCCACTAATTAAAAATAATATACATTCCTCCACTATATAACTAAAAGAAAGGAATATAGTGTAGATATTTAAATGTTACTTATAGTATTTTATGTACTACTTTTATATATAAATACAACTTAAATTACTATAAAAATAGTTAGAATAATTTAAGCTGTTATAGTAAAACCTATGGTTAGAATAAAAAGACTATAGGAGTGGATATAGAAATATGGAAGTAGTAAAGGTAAAAACAGAAGATGATAAAGAGAGATATTTTGTAGCTAATGATGAGGGGTTACCTATCGAACCAGTATTGAAATTTATAAGATTTAAAGATAATACTAACTTTGCAAGAAATACTTTGAGAATGTATTGTCAACATTTGAAGTTATATTTTGAGTATTTAGAGCAAAGAGAGTTAGACTTTCAGAAAGTAACTATTGATGATTTAGCTTTATTTGTGAATTGGTTACAGAATCCTTATAAAAGTATAAAGGTAATACCAACTAATAAAGTAGATTCAGCAAGAAGTCCAAGAACTATAAATATTGTGGTAAATACAGTTTTAGCATTTTATGACTATATCTTAAGACATGAGGAATATAGCAATAATATATCAGATAGACTTAAAAAATTTGTATCTACTCCAAGTAGAAATTTCAAAGGATTTTTATATGGAATAGCTTATGAACAACAGAAAGTTACAAGCAATATACTAAAGCTTAAAGTTCCAAAGTCTAAACCTAAAACACTAACCAAAGAAGAAATAACAATACTTATAAATACATGTAATAATTTCAGAGATAAATTTTTACTTTCATTGTTATATGAAACTGGCATACGCATCGGCGAAGCCTTGTCATTATGGATTGAGGATTTTGATATTAGTGATATGGTTATTGACCTTAAAGATAGAGGTGAACTTGAAAATAATACTGAAATAAAGACGGTTTCAAGTCCAAGAAGAATTGATATATCACAAAATTTAGCTGATATGTTTATGGAATATATAGCTGAATATCATACTGAAGAAGTTGAAACTAATCATGTGTTTATAAAAATAAGTGGTGAAAACCAATATAAACCAATGAACTATGTTGATGTTGATAATTTATTTAGAACATTAAAAAAGAAAACTGGTATACACGTTACACCACATATGTTTAGACATAGCTCACTAACTATTCTCAGAATGGCAGGATGGCAACCTGAACTGCTAAGAGTAAGAGCTGGTCATAAAAATATTTACACTACTCTACAAACTTATATACACCCTTCGGATAAAGAAATAACGGAAGAGTTTAATAAAACTCAACCTAATCTAAATTTAGATATTTATAACGAAGGAGATAAGTAGCATGAAGATACAAGAGATTAAAATTAATCAACAAAGTAAGTATGAAGAAATTATTGAATATTTAAAATAAGATGATGAGTATTGGTTGGAAAATGACAAATGGGATTTTAATAAAAGCTTTTTTATAGGTAGAAGTTTAACCATTGGAACATCTGGATATTCAAGTATAGATTTTTCTGGTTTTAAAAACATACATTTGAAAAATGAAATAAAATTTTATGTTTATTATAATTTCAAGAATAAGTTTTTAAAAAATTCATCGATTGGAAAAATGAGAAGTGCATTTAATGTTATAGCAATGTTTTGTAATAAATATTATTTTGACTTAAAAACCTTAAATGATATTAATAATACAGTTATGTATCTTAAATATGAAAGTTTTTACTCAAAGTTGGTAAATTAAATTCTTCAGAAATGAAAAGTCTATATTGGATTGTAGATTTTATTAATACTTACTATGATGATAGAGAAGAAACTGAAAAAGATATATGGGATTCAAAGAATATTAAAGGTGCTAAAGTAAGTGCGTCTCAAGATAGACAAGCAAAATCAATAAGTTTTTTAAGCATACCACTATATTATAGAGAAACAGTTAGAAACTATTTTAAGACAATAATAACCAAGAAGTCATTCGGTACTTGTTTTATATTATCAAATTATATGAATTATTTCTTTAACAAATTTTATTCTAATGGATACACTGATGGATTTATAGAGAACTTATCAAGACGAGATATAGAAATCTATTTATATTGGGTAAATACTGATTACAAAAATAAAAACGCAACTTATAAAAGTAAATTTGTTTCTTATATCAGAACATTCTTAGAATATATTCAAATAGCTCAATATGATAAAGCTCCTAAAAAAGAAGCATCATTTTTAATATTTCAAGATGATATTCCCAAAAGAGAATTGAATAAAGATGAAGTTAAAAAAGCTAAATTTATTCCAGAACCTATATTAAAGCAATTAGACAATAATATAATGGATTTAGATAGACCACAATTTATTCCTATCTATATTTTACTTCGTGAAACGGGTTGGCGTGGTACTGATATATTAAATCTTAGATATCATAACTGTTTAGAACAAATATGGAATAATAAAGAAAAAACTTATAATTATTATCTTTGTGGTGAAATAACTAAAACAGGGATAGCACAACTTAAAATACCAATAAGAGATAAAGTCGCTGAAATGGTTCAAAAATCTATTGATAAAGCCAAAGAATTAAGTACAAAAGAAAATAATCCAAATAAATATTTATTTAATATTTATGAAGGAAAGTTAAAAGGGAAACCGTTAGCGAAGCTAAATTTATTATATACTATTCAAAGGCTTATTAAAGAAAAAGATATAAGAGATATCAATGGTAAATTGTTTCACTTTAAACCTCATTCTCTCAGGCATACAAGAGCTAAAGAGTATGTTGAACAAGGCATGGGGATAAGCATTATACAACAAATATTAGGTCATCAAAGCCTTCAAATGACCGTTCATTATGCGACCGTTAGTGAAAATATTATCTATGAGAAATGGAAGAACACTGAGGACTTAGAGTTATTTAAAGTTGATACTAAAACTAACGACCTTGAAAAGATAGATTTAACTTCTGATGCAGGTGAAAACTTAATTCGATATGAATATGTAAAAAAGAATTTAGATGCAGTTAGAGTACCATTTGGAGTATGTTTTAAGGCTTCTAAATTACCTTGTAAACAACAAATGAATCATTGCTTAACTTGTGCAAGTTTTTGCACTACGACTGAGAATATTCCTGAATACGAGGAAGAAATAGATAAGGTTAAATCTCAAATAGAAATTAGTAATAAATTTGGCAGAGAGCTTTGGGTTGAAAAGAATAAACACTATTTAGATACGTTAGAAAAGACATTAGAAAAAGTTAGAGAATATAAATTAGTTCACAAAAACGGTAAGTCAAGAGAGGAAGTTTAATATGGCTGGAAGTACAAAAGGATTAAAAGAATATGCTCGAAATAAAACTAAGATAACATTAGAAAAAGTAGATGAAGCTATCCGAGAGCTGTCGCTTGGCGAACAGAAGATTAACTTTAATAGTGTTTGTAACCTAAGTGGTGTATCAAAGACTTTTATGTATAACAATTCTGAAATCAAGAAAAGAATTGAAGAACTTAGAGATAAGCAAACTGAAAAAGTTATAAAACAAAGACTTAAATATGATAAAACTGATAAATCAAAAGATATTATTATAATGGCTAAGGATAAAAAGATTAAAGAACTTCAAAATGAAAATAGAAAACTCAAAGAACAACTAGAAATTCTTAGAGGAAAATTATATTTAATGAATTAGTTAAATCATAGACTACATTGTTTATATGTAGTCTATGTATAAAATAAATAAAATCAATCAGTGTACAAGCAAGTACACTAGATATAGAAAGGATGTGCTTTTATTGAATGAAACAATTAATAAATTAATATAAATGTTAAAAATGCAAATTAAAATCAGAGATGATAAAATTAATGTTCTTACTAGAGAAAATGAAGTACAATCCATAATAATAAAAAATCTAAAGAGTAGATATCAAAGAATTATATTGGTATTATCAGCATTATTACTAATGTCTTCGGCAATAACGGTATATAATTTAACTTTTTAAAATACGAATGAAAATAAAATTCAAATAAGGAGATGATCTATCAAAATTAAACATGCGAAAGGAGTTTTAATTATGGACGAAAATAGCTATATAGAGAAACAATTATCAGACCATGAAAATAGATTAAGAAGATTGGAGGAATCTGATGTTCAACAAAGGATTGAGTTATCTAATATTAGTAAGAGTCAATCTGAAATAAAACTAATGATGTCAGAACAGGCTAAGGAGCAAATGAAACAAACAGAAAAACAACAAGATACATTAAATAATTTCACTAAAGATATGTTTAATTATTTTAAAGAAAAAGAAAATAATAAAGATAAAATTGAAGTAAAAACAATAGAAGAAAACTTTAAAATTAAATTTTATAGAACTAAGCAATTTTGGACTATAATTGGTTCAGTTATTACGGGGGTTTTAGGTGGAGTGTTAGCATATTTTGGATTAAAATAAAAAGAAGTCAACTTTCGCAAGCTAACTTCTAAAAAACAATATATTTGTAAACTGTGTAATTTAAAATATATTGTTCAGATTAGTTCCAATTACATTATACTATAAAAACAATAAAATTTATACAGGTAAATTAATACAATATTTAAAGGGATATACCAATTTATGACACATTTATTTGTGTTTTATTTTGATATATCCCTTATTTTTTCTTTTTCTGAAGAACGAATGTTTTATCACTAATATTAAAACTTTCTGCATTTATAGTATATGCAGATTATTTAATTTTATACATTATATTTAAATTTTAAAGAGTAACCATCGGCAATCTTCAATTATATATTTTATCTCACAAATCTTCTGAATCCCATCGATAACTACCATGCAAGTAAATACATATACTCTGTTACCACACTGTTTTTGCAAGTCTGTAGTTATAATTTTCTCTATCTTTATAACTTTACATCCACTATCTTCTTCTATTTTAAATCTAATAGGTTTAATCTTTCCAACCTTGTCAAAGTGGCAAATAACCTCAATATTTTGGGATAATACCTTCACAAAATGCACTTCCTTTTATATTATATATTAATATTATACAGAACATTTGTTTGTTTGGGAAGTGCAAATTAGTGTTAAA
>Ga0302161_10000005_pt1 | contig 65424 bp, 30 predicted proteins | sample I_Fen_E2_1_FD_193498 | JGI IMG/M metagenome (GOLD analysis project Ga0302161, IMG submission 193498) | Peat permafrost microbial communities from Stordalen Mire near Abisko, Sweden - I_Fen_E2_1 | ecosystem: Environmental > Terrestrial > Soil > Wetlands > Permafrost | place: Sweden: Abisko...
TTTTAATATTTAATCTATTACCTGCTTCAGGTAAAATATTATAATTACATAGTAATTATTGTTTTCTTTTTTTGATAGATAATTTACAAAATTTAAAAAAGTTGAAATTTAAACTAGTAATAATACTTTTACATAAACAAATATATAATGTATATATTTTAATATATACAATTGAGTGGCACATTTGTGCTAATATGGTGGGGGAGTGGGGGTGGTTTAAATAAAAAGTGTGTTATAATTCAGCCCGACTTTCTAGCCGGGCTGCTCTGCTATGACTTTTGAGATGTTACTCAAATGGTTTTAATCGACATCCTTAATTAAATACTTATTAATATTTTATCTAAGTAAATAAATAATATTTAAATTTATTCTCATTACTGAGAAAATTAAAGCTATTTAAAAATATATGTTATCTTCCACCAAAATAAGATTCTTCCCAGCGACAGACAATTAGTTCATTACGAATTAAAACTTCACCGTTGCGTCTTATGATCAACGATTACTCGGAATTCCTACTTCATGAAGTCAAGTTTCAGACATTCAATTCGTCTATAATTTTGTTTAATGATTAGCTCCTCCTCACGGTATTGCTTCACTTTGTAAAAATTGTTGTTGCACGTTTGTAGCCCATAACATTAGGGTCATAAAGGCTTGTCTTTGCCCCCTATCAAGTCACCATTATAGTGACAGTGTTAAGTTTAAATTAACAATGAGGATCGCGTTCATTTGTGGAATTAACCTAAACCCTTACGGTATGAACTGACGACAGCCATGCAGCACCTGTTAATTTGAATAATTAACCTTAATTTAATAATTAGCCTAATTTAATAAGCAAATTAAAAATTAAGTTTCAAATTTATGCAAGTTATGGTAAGATTTTTCGCGGACAATCGAATTAAACAACATGCGCCACTCCGTTTGCTTCGAAACCGACTATTTTTTTTGATTTCACTTTTGCAAGTGTACTCGCAAGGCGGAATGGTTAAAGCTTTCGCGTCGAAATGATTCTTAAATCAAAACGACCATTCATCGTTTACAGCGGAGAATACGCAGGGTCTAATCTGCTTTTCTACCTCCGCCCTCGTAAGTCAACGTGGATCTATTTCGGAAAACTGCCTTCGCAATTAGTATTCCATTCAGTATCAAAGTATGTCGACACTACACTGAACATTATATTTTCCTATTTTTAGATTCTATACTCTCTTAAGAGTCTGTCTAATTACGCTTTAAGCCTGATTATGTAGACTAGTTTAGCGCCTCCTGTATTACCGAGACTTCTGGCACAGGTGTTGGTCGGCACTCAAAATTTAATTATATCATGATTAATATTTAAATTCTCTATTGGATAGATACTTTTTAACTCGTTCACTCTTTCGAGCATTGACAAATATTCGCGGCTGCTGGTCGAAACAACGAGGGATATTTCATTCCCACTGTGGTCAACAATTTTCTCAAATGTGACTACCGATCGCAGGCTTGGTGGGCTGTTACCCCTATTTATTTTACCAACTACCTAATCGGTTTAGCAAAGATCTTAAAGCGAGAAAATCTCTTTTGAAATTATGTAACAAAAATAATAATAAATATTTAAACACCTTTACAAATTGCAAAATATATTAAATATGTTATATTATAAAAAGATATAATTTTTCTTTATTCCTTATTTAAAAGAACTTTAAGGCACTTATTTGCTAATTTTACTCACCCCTACACTTTTTAAGCATTTGCTTAAAAAAATTCGCATGCCTTAGCTTAAAAGCAAAAAACTAAATCAGAGTCAAAATTAAGCTCTCAATTAAATTTAGGATTAAAAATCCGTATTGTTCAAATTATTAATTATTTATTCATTAATTTTAATTTATTTATTCATTAATTTTAAATTATATAATAATCTGATTATTCTTCTTTTATTTTTTTTTTGAAGATAATAATTTTAATTATTTAAACTAATGTAAATTGTAAGGTGGCAGATTTAGGTCGTGTCTGAAAATTAAAGTGGTTTAAAAATGTTGTTGTTTTTCATGAAAATGACATAAAATTAAACCAAAAGATATTAAATAACCAGAAAACAAGAATTATAAAAAAACACCCCCAAAAAGTTAATTGTCGGGCAGTTTTATAACTGAATGGGAAAAATAAAATAATAATACACAAAATATAGAGAATATTTTGTTCAATTATGCTATCGAAATGATATGCGGCTGAATTGAAAAGGATCTGATTTTAAGTATATATTTGGTGGTCCAAAATATCCAAATAATATTTTAAAACATTATCCTTATACTCAAACAAAAACAGAGTTAAAAACATTACAAACTTATTTAAGAAAGGTAAACGCAATAGATAGTTAGTATGAACTAGGGGGATATATAAGGTTTTATTTCCTTCTTTTTCAAATTAACCTCTAATATGGGTTATCTAATTTTCAGTGTTTTCGTATTCTTTCTTAGGTATAAAGGGTAATATTTATCCCATTTTCTTTTTCCTTGTCTATACAAGGAAAATATTTAGTGTTTTCTTATTCTTATTTTATTTCTTTTTCCTGTTCAGATCTCAGACTGCCCGATAGATCAGTTTTTAAGGGGTTTAGAGACAAATAAAGATTTGCGGTAATTTAAATATATTTGGATGGTTTTATTAAAAATTATTAAAAATCAAAATTTCAAAAATATCCACTTTTTATTTCAAACACGACCTAATGAGGGTTACCCACCCTTTTAGACTCCATTTTACTGGAAACTAGGATGGGTCACTCATGGTGTAAAATTAAGGTTTACATCATTATCTCAATTTAGTGCTTAAATGTTCTACAAATATTTAATCACTAAATATCCTTATCTATAATCACAAACATATAAATTTAATAATGAAAACTAAATATGTAACTACAAGAGAAATGCTTACTTGTCACATTTTAAGAGGGAAATTTTCTCATAATGAAGTTTGTCGTGTTATTATTTACAATAATCTTTTAAATGTAATTATTTATGATACCTATACTATAAACCAAAGATTTGAAATAGAAATGGATGAGTATTATAACTTGTATGAGGGAATTACCTTTTTCCTAAATAGATATTTTAATCAATATTCAGAAATACATAATAAACAATATCCCTCAATATTAGGGAAAAATTTGTTTGTTGTAGAATATTTATATGAATATAATAAATTCGAACCTGTTTTAATAAAAACTAGCAAACATTCTCTTTTTGATTGCTTTTTATTGGATTATTCTTTAGCTGATAATAACTGAGGAGTTAAAAGTTTAGATATTAAATTACCTAAAGTAGAAGGAGTTTGAACTCAAGATTTATTTGATTATAGATTTTGTTGGAAGTTTTTTGGTTCACTTGGAGTTGAAATGAAATGGTCAGATAATATAAAATTAGATAAAAAAATTGATTTTATATTTAAAATACTTCATCTTGGTACAAAGGAATATTATGAAAATGATTATGAACCCTTTTTTGAAGTAAATACGGATATAACTAAATTATAAAAATAGAAAAATAAAAAGATTTAATCATACATTAAGGGTAAATTAAATCAAAAACATAATAATTATTATATTATTATATCCTTATCTATAATCAAACAATTTATTAAAAACATGAAAATTACAAAATCATTAAAAAATATGGAAATTACAAATTTAAAGGAATTAAAAATTGATAATCAAATGGAAATCATAAGAGGGGGGTCATACGGATCAAATATACAAAAAGATATTAGCGGTAAAAATATAACATATCATGAATATTGAATAAAACCATCTGAAGTATTTTATACTAAAGAAAAAATGTTCGAAGCTAGTTTAGAATTAACATCTAAATTATTATTAGAATTACACAATAGAAAAATTAGAGTTGAAACCTGGGATCATTATGATGATATTTTTTCATATAAAGATTATACAGAATATTTTGTTCAATTTTGCTATCAATATGATATGCGTATGGATTTAACAGGTGAAGATTTTAAATATATATTTAGTGGTCCTCAATATAAGGGTGATTTTTTAAAACATTATCCTTATACTCATACAGAAAAGGAATTAAAAACAGTTGAAAATTATTTAAAACAGGTAGGGGAAATTAGTAATGACCATGAACTAGGAGGAGTGTTAGAATATATTACAACACCTGTTTATAAATTTGTTATCTGAGAACCAAATACCTTTTTATACTATAGTAGTGAAAATTATTATGAAGATCCTCAAACAAAACAAGTAGTAAGTTACGCAATGGGTAAAAATGTTGACCGTTTGTATGATGGTAGAGTTTTTAATCCCTATGTTGGGTACAATGAAACATATAATAATATCTATTTAGACTACGATAAAAGTCAAGGTTTCTATATTGATACATTTAGTAATGGTTATCAGACTAAAACCTGGGAATACTTAAATAATTCTAGTTGTGAAAGTTGATCTGAATTTCTGAGAGATTTTCCAATTGATATATTAAATATTGAGGATGCTACATTGAAAATAACACCTATTAATTATATCAAAGATTATTATAGAATATTTAGTTCACAAAAATAGTATAACACTAAATTAATAAAAATAATAAAAATAAATAACAATAAATTAAATAACTAAAATATTACCCATCCTCTATTTTAAACCTCTAACCTTAAAAAGGAAATAGGGTAAAGAAAATAAACACCTTGTTGTAAGAATTAAAAATGTTTAATATTTTTTAATAAATTCATTTCTTTTTGTGATATATGTTTTTACTAAACTTCTTATCCAATCTTCTTGTTCAACTGTATTATTTTTATTATTCATATAGTAATTGTGAAGAAGTTTAAATATTTCAATATTTAATCCATCGTATGATTCTTTATACGTTACTCTTTTTGCTGAGCTATAGTTATCATATTTTTTAAATCAAACATCGAGATATTCAGCATCACATTCCTGTAAAACTCCCTTTGGTGCTTGAATATTTTGTTTTCATCTCCGGATAAAGCTATGTTATATTCTAGATAGAAGTTATTTTTCAGTGGTATTACACTTTGTACAATATATGGGAAATTTTCAAATTCTTGGTTTTTCCATTCACTATCATAACAATAATTTATTATTTGTATTGAAGAGTTTAAATAATTGGGAGCTTTTTCTCCATGTATTTCTTGATATTTTTCGAAGTATCTATTTATGAATAAGGCTATATTTTCATATGCATCTTCACCTTCTTCAATATCTGTTAAGAAATAATAATAGTTATCTTCCGCTTTAGTTAATCCTTCATCTTCTGAATCTAAAAAAGATTCTGAATCTCCCCCAGAATTTGATTCGCTATCAGATCCTGATAAAATATTATCATTAATTGTTTCTAACTCTGTTGCGAAACCTTGATTATTTCCACTATATTGATACGTAGGATGTTTGTAAACAAGATATGATGAATAGGAATCATATATTACCATTCTTTTAGAATTATCTGTTATTAATATTCTAAAAATATTAGTATTTTCTAAATGCCCTGATAAAATGTGTAATGTAAGGAAGCTGTTTTGTAAAAGTTTCATTTTAATTTAAATGCTTGTGTGATTAAAGATAAGGAAGCATTTTTAATAATTTATTAATTTATTAAATATAATTTCAGATAAACCTTAATGTTATCTTAAATGATTTGATTTTTATAAGACTAAATTTTAACTAAATTTGGAAATATCTGTTTTAACAAAGTACATGGGTTGAAATTCTTTAGGTGAATTTTCCCAATACAAATTTTGAAGAATTTTAAAAACAAAAAGTTAATAATAATATGTTTTGTTAACTACACTACATGCCCTACATTATTTATTTTAGCCTTTGTAACTGTTTAACTTTTTAGTTAAATAATAAATGATTTAGGGTAGACTTTTAGTACTACAGTTGAAAAATGTAGATGGATAAATATTTAACACTTCACCCAACATCAAATTTTAACTGCTTATAAGATAGTTAATTAGAACCAATTATTTAATATATTAATTTTACACTTTTAAAAACTTAGTGCACTACATTTTACCTTTTTAAATGATGTAGGGTACAATCAATTATCAACACATGATTACATAATTAACATTCTCTGTGGGTAACCATGCCCTACATTTATAAATATTAAAAAAAAGTTAGTTCGTATATAAGTATGATTTAAATGATGTAGGGTGTGTAGTCTAAATTAATAAAACTTTAATTTTCCATTTTTAAAAATTATGCTACATTTGTTTCACGAAAAAGGAGTTTTAAACTTGAATTTTTGGTTTTTTTTAGGATTTCTCGGTGAGTAGGGTCACGGCATAATTCCTCTCCTCTTTTTAAGAGTTTATTTAGGGAGGATTACGTTTGGAACTCTTAAAATAGTTGAAATTTTGTAACACGCCAAAACACGTATATATTATATCACGGTATTTTTCCTCCCCTAATTTTTTTTGAAAAAGCTAGTTTTATATTTCATATACAAAAAATGACGTGGTTTTTACCTGTTATATCAGTTTTAAAGATCAAAATCTTTTGAAAGATAAAATCCTTGCAATTTACTCTATAAATTCGAGTCTCTATTTTAAATCTCTTTCAGTTTAGGTTAGGTTAAAGCTCTTTCAGTTTAGGTTAAAAATTAAATGTAGGTTCATAAACGCTCGTAAAACTTAGCATAATTCGTAAAACTTTTTCCGCTGTGAAAGGTTCTATTTTGCAGCATGGAGCCTGTAGCCTCCGTGTACATTATTTAAGTACACGGAGGCTGAGTAAGTGGTGTTGGATTATTTGATTTACGATATGTAGAAGAGGTTGGTTTTTATTTATGTCATATTATTCCTCTGTGTTTATATGACTAGCCATTAATATTATTTACAAAATTTAAATAAAATGTTATTTGTTTTGGTTTGAGTGGTGTAATTAAAAAAAAGATTGTTAGGAAAGTAAGTAAAATTTCAATACAGTTGTAAAGATTATTTTAAATAAAATATGCTATACACGGGTTGGTTTAACTAGCGAGTTTAGCCAAGAATTTTAAAGTAGAAAATAAAGGTCAATTTTTTAATGATATGTAATAAATTCTATTTCTACCCCTCTATCCCGTAAAGGGATTGGTGTCTGGATTATAAAGGTCCAATTCTTGAATTTAAATAATTTTCTTAACTGACTTTAGAAGAATATACTTATTATTGTGAAGAATTTTTAATTAAATATAAAGTATAAATAAAGGGGGGGAAAGTGGTAAGTGGTATAATTTAAAATATACAAATGTTTTATAATAAAACACGTATAACTTGCCAAGTAAACTTTACTATTTAGTTTTAATAGACCGTTCTTATTTTGGTCCGCAGGACCAACTGCACTAAATAATACAAAACAGATGGTAAATCGAGAAGCACGTAGCCCTAATTCCACATATCCCGTAAAGGGATTGAGGCAGAAAATAGGATTGGGCAAGTGCATGGCTCAACATATTATAAAAGTTTAATTTAAGACTAGTTAGTAATATTTTGTAGTTAAAGCTAAATAATATAGCACATTAATTTAAATTAATGTAGGTAAACAGCATCTTTAATATAAGATGATACTAGTAGAGCAAGAACATAAGCTTGGATGAAACTTACAGCCAATTCTAAACCTAAAATACCAATGAAAATAGCAAAAGGGATTAAAGTAACAAAGAAAACTATAACACCGCTAGCGAATAATTTGTATAAGAAAGATGATAGGATTGCCACAAGCGAATGTCCCGCTGTTAGATTAGCAAATAGCCGTAAACCTAATGATACTGAACGAGCAAAGTATGAAACTAATTCAATTAAAACTAATAATGGCACTAACATTAAAGGTGTACCAGCTGGAACGAAGAATGAGAAGAATTTTAATTGGTGTTTAACAAGAGCAAGAATACTTACACCTAAAAAGATTGTAACAGATAATCCAAGACATAAAATAGCCGAACTAGTCATAGCCAGATTATAAGGTACATTTGAAACTAAATTAGAAATTAAAACAAACACAAATAATGAGTAAATAAAAGGTAAGTAAATTTCTTTATTTTCACCGATTTGACCTCGTACAATTGCAGAAATTGTAGCAAAAAGACTTTCAAACGCTAAACTATAAGAACTAGGTACAAGAGCAAAATTATTATTAGATAAAGAATGTAATCCGATAATTATTGTTAAAACTATTAAAGCATAAAAACCAAAGTTAGTAAGACTAAGATAAAAATTACCTACAATAGGTGAGTTAAAACCTAATAATGAAAAGGTTTCGAATTGATCTAATGGAGAAAACATTGTATTTAAAAAAAACAAAAAACAAATACAAGTCTAGACTAGGTAATATCTTTACATCTATTAGAGTATATAACTCTAAAGTATTAAATATTCCATTAAGAAATAATCAAGCCTTAAAATAGTATAAAATGTTATACTTTTATATAGGCTAAATTTAATCTATTTAAATTTATTAGACTCCTTTCTCAAAGGGTGAACCAATTAAGGTAACTTTAAACCATTACGTTAAAAGTTCACTGTTAAAAAATGTTATTAATATTTTCGCCACACTACTACTTGAACCTAAATAGGTTAACTTATTAACACTCTTAATCTAATCTTAAAAAGCTATTTTAAATTTTGTAAATAATTAAAAAGCCAAAAGGAAAACTTAACTCTAATCTAAGAACAATTATTATTATAACAATATTAGCTTTTATTATATAATATGAGCTAAATTATTTATTTAAATTGCTTATTTTTAAACCTTAAACACAAACTAAATTAATCAAAACAAAACGATGAGTAACTTAATACTAGCATTTAAAACTTAATACTAGAAATTAAAACTTAATACTAAATGATTTTGGTTGATCTTTTAGAGAAATTAGATATTAATAAAAAGATAATTTACTAAGACCAGAGGGAGTCGAACCCTTCATTGTGTACGTTATGAGCGTAGTGCATTAACCAATTATGCTACAGTCTCTTGCTGACCCAATATCCTACCCTCTATCCCGTAAAGGAATAGAGGCTCAAAGGGATTAGGGATAGCAGCCTATTTAAACTATGTAATACAAGTAAAATAAATATAACTAGAAAAAGTTAATTATTTATACTTCTATGGTAATATGAATAAGAAACCGTAATTGGTAAGGATTTGAATTATTATAAAAACATTATTGAAATAACTTTTATCTAAAGCTTTAGATAAAAGTTAAAGTTGAAAAACTCTTGGTAATTTAACAACAACAAAGTTATAAATTATGTTGTCTGGTCCTTCGGACCAACAAAAGTAAATAAGAAAAATTAATTAATAGTTAAAAACAATAAATTAATGCACTTTTTAAAAAGGGAGATTAATATTTGGATCTATGACTCTGAATAAGTGAAGATCTTTTTATATTATTATTTTATATTATTACTATTTTATTTAACTAGACCTGGGCTTGTTTATGAACTTTCCATAGGAAAGTATCGAAGCTTTGTGAAACTAGCTCTGCACCTGCCTTAAAAAAGCAAGTAAGATCCAAAATAGTTCATAATTTAAAATTGTATTATTAATTAAATTAACTATTTAAATTACTGATATAGTAACGTGTTACGTATAAGTAAACAAAATATGGTAGAATATATCGTGAGAATAAAAAAATTAAAGTTACAAGTACAAAAAATGTAAATGAAATTTGATTAACGAAGAAATAAGGTGTTAATTGAGGCATTTTAAAGATAAAGATAGATCTATACCCATTTGATATAACCAAGTTTATTAGGCTAGTATCAGTTTGGTATAAAATAAAAATGATTTAGCTTCAGAGTAAAAACCTTGTCGACTGTTTGTTCCTGTAGGGATTTTTTAAAGATAAAACTAAAATTAAATTTACCATACTATAGGATTAGGTCAAGGGGATTATTCAGATTAGAAAGCTACTCTAAAGAAAGCTGCTTCTGAAACATCAAAATTTGGTCAAATATATTTAATTTGAATATTAAATAAATTTTGTATAGAAGCTTTTTCGATTAACTTTTAAAATTATCATTAATATTAGACTATGTAAATCTAATATATTAAACCTTTAAATATTGGCTTTCCTTTATTTAAAAAGCTGCATTAATAAAACGCAAATATAAAGCGGAAAAACTCCCCACTATTTATTTAGGTTTAAAAACAGTAGCTGATTTAATAATTATAACGGCTACTGAAACGATAAATAAAGAAAATAATGAAGAATAGTTATTTTAGACTTAAAAATACTTAACAAGCACAAATAAAATATGAAATATGAAATATTAAAAACTGAGTCCTTTTGGGTAGCGGCTATTAATAATTTTATTTTCAAAAATTGAAAATAAATAAACATTCATACACCACGTCTTTAATAAAAAAATGGCATAAAGTGCAATTCAGTTTTTAGCTAAATTCAAATAAATTTAAACTCAAGGAGATTCGAACTCTTACACCGCCCTCATCAAAGGCGTATTCTACCGTTAAATTATGAGTTTTTGTGGCGGTAATATAGGCTATAAATTAAATAATTAATTTTTCTTTTCTTGCTAACCAAATAATAAATACTTTAAATTTTGGTTTCGCTATAATCTAGTAATAGTGAGCGCTTGAAAAAAAGGACACTAAGGGATTCGAACCCTTGACCCGATAAAGAGTATTTGCTTTCAAAACAAAGGTATTAGACCACTCTACCAAATGTCCCGTGTTTGTTAATCCCTTTTAATATTCCATTAGTTAATAAAAACATTATTAAAAGACTTTATAGAAATATTTATAATAATTATTTCGCTATAATCTCAAAAAATATTAAAATTCTAAAATTAGAAATTAAAAACGAGGGAAAAAGGGCTGAAAGACAATATAAAAATAACAATAATTTAAAATGAGCTGCAAAGGAATCGAACCCTTAACGATCAAAAGATCAGTTTTTTTACAGAAAACCCCTATGACCACTCTGGCAGCAGCGCTGTTATTTATTGTTATTTATTGTTATTTATTGTTATTGTTATTTATTGTTATTTATTGTTATTGTTATTTATTGTTATTGTTATTTATTGTTATTTGTTGTATTTATTTTAAATGCTTGTAAATTAAATTTCCTAGCCCCTGACCCTTTTACCCTCAAAGAGGCTCAAAGGGATAGAGGGTGGAGGCTAGTAAATGTAAATCCTGTTTTAAATTGATAAATTGGAAACTTAATCAATTGTTTCAAGGCTAAAAGCTGGCTATAAATATTTTATACTTTTACACAATTTTAATTTATTATTATTACTTAAGGTTAGTATATATTTTAGATTATAATTTTGACTATTAAACTTAGTTAAACAGAATCTATTATGCTTCGAGATTGACTCGAACAATCGGTATCTAATTCTTCAGATTAGCGCTTTACCAACTAAGCTATCGAAGCTTTATTTATTTAATTGTATAAATTTATATTTTTATCAAAAACGTAGCTAATCTTTAAAATTATTTATTATATTGAATTATTTTTATTAATTTTAATTATAAAGTACATAAATAATGCATGATTTGAAATAATTATTTAAATTGGAGGCAAAAAGACTCGAACTTTTATTCAGTCAGTGCAAGTAACCGTGATTAACCATTATCAGATGCCCCCTTGTGGGAATAACTTTTAATTAATTATCTTAAGTCATTCTTTTTATGTTACTTTTAAAGTATAATAAGTTTTGAAAAGTGGTGGTGATTTAATTTTGTTAAAACATCCTTTTAAAAAGGGCAAAGGTTGTCGTATTATTAAAATTCATAAACAATTCTTTTATATTTTTATTTAGTATTTAAAAAGAATTAAGGAATAAGAACTAGTAATAATTTATTTACTATTGCTAAAAACTAAAAGATTTAAATTATTTATATTGTTATTTTAATAATTCATTACGATTTGTTTAGGAATTAATTATAAAAAGTAGGCCTAGCCAAAATCCTGTAAAGGGATGGGGGGGCTAGGCAACTAAACGCATAAGCAAAAATGAATTTGTCAGTCTGACTATTTAGATTATTACAATAATTTAAAATATGTAAATGTTCCCTATTTTTTTTCTTCTTCTGGACTCGAACCAGAATCATCACTTTAGAAGAATGAAATTTTAACCATTAAACCAAGAAGAATAATTAAAATAAGATACAAAATGAAAATTCCCCCCCCACCTTTTTACGGGATTTAGGGTCAAGTTTGACAAATATATAAATTAAAACAAAATTTACCTTAAAGAACAATATGTTATATAATTTTTAAATTTTAAAAACTGCCTAGTAAAGTTTTAACTCAGATTAATATCTAGAGCTAAGAAGGAATCGAACCTTAGTTTACCAAATTTGCAATTTGGCTACAGGACCGCCTGTAAACTTAACTCGTTTTAGTATAGATTTTATTTAAAGTCACTTACTATAAAGGGGTCAGCTATTATAATGAATACAACATCAAAGTTATAAGGTTAAATGTGTTATTAATAAATTTTGATTCAAGTGAGATTTAGAGTTTAGCCTATTGGTTTAACTTAATATTGACCTTGACCTTAAACTTAACATTTCAAAGTTAATAAATAATTAATAATCCATTTATATTTGTTTGTATTAAAATTGCTTTTACCTTTTTTTTGATAGTTCGACGATGATGGAAGGGATCGAACCCTCGACCAATTCTTTAAAAGAGAATCACTCTACCACTGAGTTACATTATCTTCAAAATTTATAATTTTATAATAGGCTAAATTTATTCAAGTTTTATAATTTAAACTCCTTTTTCAAAGGATGAACTTTTTTGGTAATGTATTTTAATTGTTACGTTAAAAGTTCACTGTTAAAAAAGTGTTGTTAATATTTTCACCACACTACTACTCCTTTACTTACTATGCTTAATAATCAAATTTGGAATATTTAATATTTTAAATTATACTTATTTATGTAGAGATTACAATTTGAGTTGGCAAGACTCGAACTTGCACTTAATACCACCAAAAGGCATCGTTTTACCAATTAAACTACAACTCACTTACCCCCTCCACACCGGTAAAACGGCAAAGCTTTTTAAAAAAAATAAAAATGGTGTTGTTAATTGAGTAAAATTTATTTAATTATTTATTTAATTTATATTATAATTAAAGAATAAAGGAAAAATGCTCTTACTTTAATATTATAATCATTAAAACTCATAAATATGCTTAATATATCAAATTTAAATTTGTCAAAATCGAGGTTCGAACTCGCGACTCCTACTTACAAGGTAGGCGTTTTCCCAACTAAACTACTCTGACTTTTGAAAAAGAATGATAAATAATTTTACTTTAATTGGAAACCTAGCCAAATTTACAGTTTAACTAAATACCCCTATCCCTTTGAACACTATTTGAGGGTAAGGAAATTTTAAATTAAGATTGAGTGGGGGTCTAAAATTAGTTTAAAAAGTAAATGATCTTTACCAGAATCGAACTGGTATTCTCAACGTGAAGAGCTGTTGTAATAACCTTTATACTAAAAGACCTTAAATTTTAATCAAAAACTAAACGAGCGAAATAAGGATTTCTATTTATAATTTGCTTATTTTATGATGTTTAATGTTTACTCTCCTTTTAATTAATACTTTAAGTACAAATTAATTGTTTACAATTTATTATGTAGAAAGATTAAGTCCCGTGCTTATATTTAAAATAATTGTGTTGGTCCGAAGAAAATAGGTATTGGGTTTAAAAAGTGGTATAATTTAAAATAAAAAAAAAAATGCTTTAATATGTTAAAGAACGTATAACTTGTTGTAGTAATATGTAAAAACAAAATTTACCTTAACAACTAGCTAAAATTAATTTAGTTAAAAAAAAATAGAATCTTTAGATAATATGAAATTAATAAAATTAAAAACACTACATCTATTTAGAACCGAAGTCAGTACGAGTAGAGTTCATACCAGAAGAAATAGATCTTATGGCTTCCAATCCTGGTTGAGTAAGGTGTGCTTTTTCATTAATAATGTGTAAAGCTTTGCAGAAGTCTGCATAATCGAGACCTTTAGCTCCTAAAAATTGTATATCATTAGTTGTAAAGGCAGCAATCAGTTGGTTAATGTCTTTTAAAGCACTAACTCGCAAAATGTAAGACCCATCTTTATTAGGTTTAACAGAACCACAACCTAAAATTTCAGCTGCACGCTGTAAAGCGATTAAACTTCTACCATGTTGTACAATAAAGATTCTAAGACGACATATTTCACCTAATTTTGAATTAATAGATTTTTCAACCGAAACAGAAAAACTACCGTCAGCATTTATAAATCCGGCAATTCAGTGAATACTCATCAAAGAAAGATTGGGTGTGTAGGGGAAAGCAGTTACTGGAATAAAATCTGGGAACGCTTCTGTTAATTTAATAGACAGACCTGTTTTAAAAAGAGCTCTGTAGGCTACAATTTGTAATAAACCTGCTCTAGTCAGGTGCGCTCCAGTTAACATTATATCAATTACTGCTGACCATGCTAAAAATTGACCATTTTGTAGGTAAACAAAGGGTAAGCAATAAAATGGTCTCTTATAATTAAACAGTCCTGAAGACTAAAAACTGTATAATTCAGAGTATTATCTGAAATATTGATAAATATTGACCCTATACCTCCAAAATAACTTTGAACTTGTTCTAACATTTGTCTATTAGCTGGATTGTTTGCTGCACAAATACCATATCTTAAGTTAACACGTCATTCTTCATTTTTATTATTATTATTAGTAATTCCAACAAAAAAATGACCGTCACCTTCCGTAAGACCTGTTACAAATTCTGGGTTTAATTTTAGATCTTTATTCATGATATTAAATTAAAATAATATACAAATACAAGTCTAGACTAGGTACAAATTTTATAAATTAGAGCAAATAACTCTAAATTATTGGATGACCATTACATTCATAGAATGTAAAATAAGAAATAATCAAGTTTTAAATTGTATAAAAAATTATACTTTAAGCAGTTATGATAGATTATTCTATTTGTATTGTATTAACTAGACCCCTTTCTCAAAGGGTGAGTTGTTAAAATAATTAGTTTTATTTTAAATAATTACGTTAACAAAACACTGTTAAAAATGTCTTTAATATTTTCGCCACACATTCTACTTAAAAACTCCCTACAGAGTAGGTCACGACTCACAAAACACTATAATTTTCGTATTAATAAATGGAGCGAAACTCAGATTTGAACTAAGAGCTTCTGCTCATGAGGCAGATATTTTACCATTAAACTATTTCGCTATTAATTAGTATTTTTTAAACACTTTTATAAGTAAATTTAATACTTGGTCTGGTTTCTGAACTTTCCATAGGAAAGCATCGAAGATTTGTGAAACTAGACCCACCCTACTAATTATATTTTTAAATATTTTAACTATTTAGTTCTATATTTATAGTAAACAAAAATTTATTAGTTTAAATATAAGGTAATTCTTATATCTAATATAATTTGTTTTTAATTTAATAGTTATTAATTTAATAGTTATTAATTTAATAGCTAAAATAGAAAAGATAAAGAATAATTTAGTGTTGTTATTATAAGGCATACAGTTTAGTAATATTTTAAAAGCCGAAAAAAGGAATTGAACCTTTATACCGCCTGCATGAAAGGCGAATTTTAACCAATTAAATTATTTCAGCATTACTTAAATCGCCTTGTAAAAATAGCCTAATTAAAAATATTGAAGTAATTCTTAAATAGTAAGCCTGCTTATATAAACATAATTTTAATATAAGATAATTGTAAAATGTTAATTACAGATTTTATTTTTGAAGTTACCCTTTGTAAGTAGAAAAGGGTAATTGAGAAAATTTAAAGACAAATTATGTATAGGACTGATTTAGCCTAAATTTAGTAGGTAAAAATTAGATAAATGTTTTCATTATTAATTAATAATTTAGCAGTAGTTTTAAGCTAACGTAAAAATCAAAACCCTGTATTTAAAACAATGTTGCTATTTTTTAATTAATAGTATTTTATTTATTTTTATCTTCATTTATATGATAGTTTAATTTTAATTGTACCTTGGACCTTTCTGATTTACTAAACGCCAGTTTTTAAAAATATAGAAGCAAAATTCGTTTGCTTATTTAGCGATAAAGTTAAACCCAGTTTTAATTTTCTCAATTACCCTATCTTTTACGTATTATAAAAACAGATGTAAAAATTAATTAAAGTAAAATATCAAATTTAATTTTATGCCAGGTTAAAATAATTCAATTAGCCCGACGTAATATGATAATAATGAACCTAAAAGGTTCATGAAAGGGTGAAATAAAAGACTCGAACTTTTGATAACACAGCCACAATATGTAGTTTTACCGAACTAAACTAATTCCACCACTTTTATTAATTAATAATTATTAATAATTAATAAAGCTAGCCAGTTTAGATTTAAAAGTATAAAAATAGTAATTGATAAGGGGTTAGATTATTATAAAAACATTATTGAAAGTTGAAATAAATTTTACCACCGTGAGCCCAAATCCCGTAAGGGTTTGAGGGTAGTAGGCAATATAGCAATAGAGTAGCAAAATAAGCCAAGGTGGAGTTTATGTAAATTTTAATTACTACTTGAAGTTATATATTTAATTAGCTAATACTTTATAAAGTATTAACTCATAAATTATTTTCAAATTATGAGTAAAGAACTAAGAATGCGATCATTAGTGCGAATAGACCTGTGGCTTCCGCTAACGCGAAACCTAAGATACCGTAAGCGAAAGCTTGAGCTTTAGCTTCAGGATTTCTACTTGAAGCTGAGATAAGAGCAGCGAAAATATTTCCGATACCAATTCCAGCACCCACTAGACCAACACAAGCGATTCCAGCTCCAATCATTTTTGCTGCGGCTAACATTGTGATGTAGTAAAATTTAATATCTATTTTTTTGTGCACTTTATTTAAGTGCTGTAGTTTTTTGTGCATAACTTAATTTGTTAAAAAGTAAAATATTCCTTTTAAAAATATTAATTTTGCAATTGTTTAGTTGACGTAGCAAAAGTTCTAATGTGACCCATTTTAACAGTCACTCTAAAGGCTCCTTTTCTATTTTTAGAAGTAAATGAACCTAAATTAGCAACATTGGAACGATCTTTAGATAATGCTCCTACTGAAATAGTTTTAACAGTTTGTTTTGGTTTGATTGCATCGGCTCGTAATCTACCTGCGATTCTAAGATTTAATCCTACAACTTTACCTAATACTAATGGATTAGTTTCTAAAATGTTAACATTTTTAATTTGGTCATACAATTGACCAAGGGTTATATTTTGTTTATTTATAGAAATAGGATTAACAAGTTTTACTCCTAGTTGGGTTTTATTACTTAATCTTGATAAAACAGGAACTGTTACTTGATTATGTAAGTTAGGATTATAAGCTAAAGCATTTGCACTTAATATTTTATTTTGTTTATTAAATTGAATTAAAGATGCATTAGAGATATTAACTTTTCTTCAAACTTTTTTAAGTAATACAGAAGATTTATCAAATCTAGCATTTAAACTAATAACTTTAGCAAGAACTTCAGAGTCTAAACCAACATTGTGTAATTTAATTAACTGAAGATCAACGTTTTTTTTAAAGATGTTAGCTAATAATTTACCTAATTGTTTAAATTTATTTAAATTAGTTACGTCGGCTGCTAGAATATTATTTTTTTCGTTAATTGTATTTTTATAATTTAAAGATTTATAAGCTAATAAAGCTTCAGTAAGTGAAGAAGATACATTTATTCCATTTGAAGTATTTTTAATTAGTGCTTGTTTATTTAAATTGTTATTAATTAAATTTAAAATACCAACATTTAATCTATTTAACAGTGGGAAATTGTTAATATTATTTGCAAATTTAGTAAGTAAGTGTCCTTTTTCCTGTACTTCAGAAGAATTTAAAGGCTGTAATGTTCTATTTATAAAGTTAGTTTTATTATTTAATTCATCAGCATGTTGTTTTACTAGCGAAATTAAATTATTATTAATTTTATTAGCTAGAATATTTGCTCTTATTGCATTTTTATCGGAAGATAAGTTATTATTTACCGAGATATTTTTAGCTTCTAATAATAATAATAATGCTTTACTAATTAACTTATACTCAGATGAGAGATCTAAATTTTCAGGTGACCATTCTAACAGATTATTTAATTTAGCTTTAGTTACCGGACTCATAAGAGCATTTCTACCAATTAATTCTTTAAACGCAATATTTTTTCTTGAGCTACCTTTACCTTTTGAAGATCTAGTGTGAACATCTAAACTATCAGTATCATTATACATATTTATATTATTTCGTATTTTAGCCAACAGTGATTTGTTGAAAAAGGTTTTTGATAATCTAGTTCGTTTTCTAGATAGAGCTTCAGAGTTTGTAGAATTTATTAATTTCATAAATAATTGATTATGTCTTTTTTGTGTAATCAAGAAATTAGCACCTTTTTTAGATTTAGAAATTGCTAAGTCCTTCGGAGCCACAAACGAATTAGAAACATATGAAGGAGTTCCTTTTTGTAACTCACTTAATGCTTTTTCAATAGTTAATCCTTTTTTAGAAACTGTAAGATTCATTAAATCTTTAATAAATAAAACAAACACTTTTTTAGAAATATTAGCTAATTCTAAAGTATTAATAGTTTCATTATTATTTGTAGACAAAATTTGTTTAGCTATTTTATTTCATTTTGTTTGGCCTAGCATATCTCTAAGAATAGCAGCAAAATTTTGACTTTTTGGTGCATTATATTGTGCTTTTGCTGCAGCCTTACCGTTAAATAAATTATAAATAAAATTAACTTTATTATTACTTAATAAGGCATCTTTATTAGTATTATTTTGATAGAAGAAAATTTTGATTATTAGCTTATCTGCTTTATTAATAAACTGTGGTCTACCAATTAAGCAATATAATTCTTTAAAAAAACTTGTTAAAATGTTTACTACATTATTTATTATACCTAATCTAGAGGGGGTTTTAACCAAAACAGGACCAAAATCAGAACTATTACTTCTTAATAATTTAATAGCATTTTGACCACCTTTAATATTTTTTAATCCAGTAGTATTATTTTCATTGTTTATTAAAGAAAACTGAGTATTTTTTAAACGTCTATCGGTATTACCGTTTTTATTACTAAAATTAAAAATAATATTTTGATTTAAATTACCTCCCAGTTTATCGTTAACTTTATTATGTGGAAATTGTTCTATTTTTTTGTTAAGAATCAGTAATAATTTATTATTAAGATCTAGTTTATTTAATTGCATTTTTAAACCTTTTTGTTGGATAGGGTTTAAATTATGCATTTTTGTTATATTTTTAATCGAAGACATTTTTAGATTTAGTTTTTGTTTGCTCCCTTAGTCAAGGGAGATTTGCTATTTATTAAAATAGCATTAGAGTTTAGATTTTGTTATTTAACTTTTAAAACAATTGTAAAGCTTTAATAAAAGCTTAAAGTGCATTATTAGCTCTACGGTCAAGTCTTGTAGATTGACAGAGATAGAATAATTTATAGTTAAAGTTGCATAAAATTAATTTTCAAAGTAGGTCTTTTTGATCTGCAGTATCTACTAGACCAACACAACTTTGAAGATGAAGATAATAAAACGTACTATAAAAATAACAAAATCACCCGCTAGATATATAGCGATAGCTTTAGGTACAATAGTCATTTTTTCTCAACAAGCACAAGTACAAAGAGTCCAAGTAACTTTTTTAAAATAAAGCTTTTCTCTGTTATCTTATCTTTAATGTTTAATTATTGTACACTTAAATTAGAAACTATGATAAAACAGTTCAACGAATTTTCGTATAGTAGTTAAATAAATTAAAGGAATTGGTTAAGGTAATTGTCAGACTTTAATTTACTTGGCCTTGTTTCTGAACTTTCCATAGGAAAGTATCGAGGATTGTTTAAACTAAGCCTGCCAACTAAAGTCTAATAGTATTTAAATTTGAAATTACTTTTTAAACAAACAGATGTGCCTTATAGGCTAGGTTTAATATTTAATTATTAATTTATTTTTGTCTTGAGCCTTTTCTCCCTCTTGCCCCATGACCTTTAGCCCCAATAGGAGTAGGGGGTAGAGACTAGGAACAAAAATACAAGGGCTCAAACTATGAAAAATATTAGTTTTAATATATAAGAATTATTTTCTTATTTTGCGCGCCAACTCCGCCACTTTGGGTATGGTAGGGCTAATCAGCCAACCAACGTTAATTGACGGTAAATAAGGGCAAATAAAAACATGATAGTTAGCTGGGAAATCAGAAAGATTAGGTCCTGTAATATTAAAATTTAAACTATTTAAAGGTAAAGAGAGTCGAACTCTTAAGGAATAATTTCCACTTCTACTTAACAAAAGCTTGTCTACCAATTTCAACATACCTTTTATATATAGTTCTTACTATAAACTGGACTTAATATATCTTAACTATTTATATGAGTAATCGGATTTGAACCGATACCATCATGGTGGAAACATGATGTTCTACCGTTAAACTATACTCATTTGACACCCTTCCCCCACCGAGTTCTGGAGGGGTAACCAGGTTAGCAATACGCACTGGTATTATTTAAGGGTAACAAGTTATAAGCTTATACTTACCTTTATCACTCTAAAAATTGATTCATTTTTAAACTAAAAACATTAGTTTAAGAATATTGCCTTGGTCTGTTTTTAAAGAAAAAAGGACATAGCAAACCATAAGTATTATATATTTTGCAACACCTTATCGGAATCGAACCAATATCAATTAGGCCGAAACTAATTACTTTACCATTAAGCTAAAAGTGCTTGTTTTAATTTATTAAAAATAAAACTTTAAAAAAGCTATTTATTATCATAGAAGGTTGGGTGAGTTTTATATTTATAAATCTATTTAGGATTAGAAATACCATTCTAATATAAATCTTCAACCCTTCTCCTTTTATTTTTCTGATGATATGATAATTTTCAGTAATAAAAACCAGGGCCATTTATTATTGTATTGAAATATCCGTAGCGTAACTATAAAATAATTTAAAAACTGATATCACTTTAAAAGTATAAAGGGATAAAGGGACTTTATTTGTTAAAACAAATATAATTTAAACCTATTATGGGCAAAGGGAGTCGAACCCTTACAGTATAAACCATACACTCCTAAGGTGCACCTGACTACCAATTCCAGCATGCCCATATTTATTTTGTAAACTGACTACCAAGTTTTATATTTTTGAAGGGTTAAAATTTAAAATATCTAATTGTATTTTTTATCGTCAATATTCTTCTGTCAAACCCTAAAATTGATACTTACTGTAATGGAATAAATGATCACACAGGTTTTTGCTTTACTTTGTGTGTCCTTTAATTACAAGACCAACTAAATTATCCCTTTTAATTAAAAATTAAGACATTAGAAGGATTCGAACCTTCGAGAAAAGCATTAACAGTGCCCCGCATTAACCACTTTGCTATAATGTCCGTCGAGCCTGCTCCTTTGACTAGCGTCAAGCCAGGACAAAGGACCAACGAAAAAAGGAGTAATAATTATTAATTAGAGGGAAAAAGTTAACAATAATTTTGCAGTAGTTAATTACGTTTTTAGTATTTAAAATTATAGGTAAATTTTTAGTGTACATTTTTCTTTTTATTTTAAACGAACTAATAATTATTTTCAACCTTTTTATTTTTTAAAAAGTAATGCTGCTACGTAGCAATAGTAGTTATTGAAAAACATTAAGGATTATAAAGCATAAATTTCGGAATAGTAGGCCTCGAACCCACAATCTCCTTGACCCAAACAAGGCAACTCAACCAATTAGTCTTTATTCCGGTTTAAGTTTTATTTATTTAATTTAACTGGCTGCACTAGTTATTACAAGTAACTTAAACTTATACCTTATTAAAGTTTGTATTTATTTATAGTTTAGAGTTAAAAATCCTTTAATTTTTGTTTTGAGCAAAAGCAAATAAAAAAAGCAAAACAATTTATAAAATTGTATATAAGGGATAGAGGTTTCGAACCCCTACGAGCCACGTGTAAGATGGCCATTGTAACCATTCAATTAATCCCTCAAATATTGTAATGCTTGTATTTCAATTTTCTATCATAACTTTTTGCTTTAAAGCTTTAAAGCAAAAAGTATAAAGGGAAAATAAAATCGGAATTGAACATCTTTTTAAAAAAGTTAAAAACCAAATTAAATTACTTTATTTTAAATTATAGCCATTGCCCAAATTTATCCCAAAAGGGCATGGGCTAATTTTGGGCAAGTAAATTATTTTCAAGTGTTTTGATTAATACAAGATTTTTAGTCCTTTAATTTTATAGGCTTTAATTTTTAAATAATAAATAATAGCCTAGTTATAATTAGGTAAACGGGAATTTGTGACATAGTAATTACAAATTAGAAATGTCTTTAGTATTGCTTTGCCTCTAAAATAAACTTTGATACTAAGTCACCATAAAATACTCTACACAAGCTAAAACTTTGTTGGTTATTAAATTAAAGCGAGATAAGAATAAAATGATAAACATTAGGTTTCTTATTAATTTAAAAAAATAATAAGAATTAACCGCCGGTCGTCTAATTTTAAGACAACAAGAAGCATTTATTTTATTTCTGACACGCAACCTATTTAAGAAATGTTCTATTTCTAGACTTTAATAAAATTTATTGCTTGGTCCTGTTTCCCTATTTATCTTTACAAATAATAGGTATAATTGAGCACATGCTTTCTTACTTTATCGCAAATTATAACTCACAGAGCTTTCGCAGGCTGCATGTTATAATTAGTAGGAAAGTTTAAAGCATTTTACACAAAACTCAATCCTCAGGGCTGATTTAAGTTTAGTAATGAACTACAAAATATTCATTAAAAACCGCTATCACCGCAGTGTAAATATCCTAAAAATAGCGATATATTTATTAAATAGTTATTATCATTTAATAAATTCCTTAAAAAAAAAGAATGAATTAAAAGTTCTACTTCGCCTTTTAAAAAGACTTATAATGTTTGAGGTGTAATTTAAAAGTTATCCTTAACTAGGTACAAATAAAAACCAAAACATTACCCGATTTGGATAGAAATACTCACCTTATAGGTAAAGCTACTATTTATGAACTGCGATAGTACATCTTTGTCGAACCAAAATAGCACGACAGGTGATGTAAAATTTTACCAGGAATTAAAACGTTGATTAACCTAAAGGTAATAGCAACGATGCGAAATATTTTCGCACAATTTTTTCTAATCTAGCCTCTTACCCATATAGGGGTTAAGGCATAAACTTAGTTATAAATTTTAATAAATAATTCCTTGTTAATTAGTATCTGGGGGATAAATTCGAGCTTAATATGCAATCAGCTCTTATATAATTTGTTTGTGGCTACCCTACGGTGCTGTATAGTTTTAATATAACAACAATAGGTACACTATAGAAACACATCTTATTGATCCTTTCGTACTAGAAAGACTGCCCCCTTTTACTTTTTTTCCTTCAGAGGATAGGATCCATACTGTCTCACGACGTATTAAACCCAACTCACGTAACCTTTTAATCGGCGAACAGCCGAACCCTTCCGAGATTTTTCCCCCGGAGGAGAGGTTGAGTCGACATCGAGGTCCCAGTCAACCCGCGCAATATGAACTCTCACGGGTGGTAAGGCTGTTATCCCTAGCGTAACTTTAATCTTCTAATCGATACCGCCCCCATAGGCTAATATCTGGTCACTAGGTCCCACTTGCGTGCCTGTTTGATCTATCGATCTTGCAGTCAGATAATTTTATGCCCTTACACATTTACCGGTCAAAACGACCTATTGTTCTCCATACAATGTAAATTATTATCTTCTAAATTTGAAAGCTCTTCGATACGTTTTCGAAGGCTAACGCCCCATTAAAACTACCAGATAGTCACTGTCCTTTTTGATTAATTAAAAAGTAATTTTTTCCCAATATTTCGCTAAGGTTTTTCATCTTTGTCAATCGACATTACCTTTTATACTACAAGCTTGTAACAGGAAAAAAAATAACTATTTATAGTAAAGCTGCATAGGGTCTTCCCGTCCGGCTGAAGGCAACCCGCATCTTCACGGGTATTTCAATTTCGCTGAGAGACTCGTTGAGACAGTGGAACAATCATTATATTATTCGTGCAGGACCACATTTAATGGCCAAGGAATTTCGCTACCTGAGGACCCTCATAGTTAAGGCCGCTGTTTAACAGACTTTCAAGATATAACGAATTCATTACATTCTTTTTGGTTACTGTCACGGAGCAAATCTCATCCAGTATACTAATAAATTATTATTTGCACTGAATTGTGTTTTTAGTAAACAGTTGGTGCTCCCGATTTTGTGCCCCTCATAATTATACTATCAGATAAACTTATAATATAACGCCTTGATAATATAGGCGAGAGGTTACTCTTGTTGTCAAACGTTTGAGTCAATTTTGCCGAGTTCCTTAACGAGCCTTATCTCTACGCCTTAGTATTCTCTACCAACGAACCAGTGTCGGTCTAGGGTACGGTAGTTATGAGGAAGTAGTCGCCAAGGTATTTTTGATACTGTACGAATGCTAAATCCCTGGTCCTTTTTTCTTGTTTTAAATATTTATCATCAATTATCTTTAAATTTGCCGTAAGGCAAAAGACAATCAATTTACTTAAAATTTTATTACTATCAGTTAATTTTAATTTATAAAAAAAAGTAATAATAATATAGACCAATACTCATCAGGTTGTGCATTTGCACGTAATTTTTAATCCTTAGAGACCGCTTTAAAAAATTCGATTTGAAAATTCTTCGAATTAAAACCCTTTCGTTTTCGGCGAGAAGGATTATTTTCCTTCTTTAACGCTACTCATGTCAGCATTATCTCTTCATATACTTTCATATTTAATTGAAAACTATCTTTCTATAAGTATAGAATGAATTGATACCCTACTGAATATTTTTAATAAATTATAATCCTGGTAACTACTGTCTAAATTTTGTTTTACAAAGTAAACAAAATTAATAACAGGTTTCCAATAAGAAAAATAAAATAAATTATAAATATCAGCGACACAATTTCGGTAAATTATTTGAGACCCGGTAAATTTTCGGTGCATTAATTAATATTTTCATTACAGTTAAAATAGCCTGAGGCTAAAATAATGCAATTAAAATAATTGAATTGGGCTTGCGCGTTTTTACACGTTCATTATTAGTTAGCAACTTCCGAGCTCACCAACAAGCTGTATATCAAAAAAATACATCCTTATGTTCACTTAATAATTTTTGGGGAACCTTAATATGTGTTCTCGGCTGTTGCCGTTTTGATTACCCGCCTTAGCACGAGTAATCTGAATATCTTTTGAAAATTAATTGTAATTCCGAAATTAGCTACCAATGATAGGCTTTTCACGGCCCCCATTTATATTCTCATTATTTTTAATTCGAACGCTGGTATCAGCTTGTTGTACCTACAATAATTTGTCACTTATGATTAAATCACAAGTGAGTGCTATTAGCACTTAAAAGACTCAATACGAAAATATTTTTCTCAATTCTAATCAGCTATCTCGAAGTCAGATTTATCTTTCACTGCTTACCACAATTCATCGGATGGCAATGCAACGCCAAACCGTTCGATCCTTTAATAATCTGATCATGGTAAGATCACTTCGTTTCGGATCTAATATAAAGAACTCACTCGCTGCCCAAAATTTGTAATAATCTAACACTTTTGACCCTAGGGGTAAGTGAGATTTAAATTTTGTTATATTGATTTTAAATCAATATTACTTTTTTTAAAAAGTAGGTGCAATCGCTTTCGCTAGGGCTATTAACCTTGCTCTTTCATATTAACTTGCTGACCCATTATACAAAAGGTACATTTTTAAATTTAATTTAGTTTTTGATCTTGCCAGTTTATATTCTTCTGGTTGATTCAATTGTTTACTATTTAAAAATTGCTTATAGAGTAACTAATTCATTTTCTTCATTCCTTCACAGTACTTTTGCGCTACCGCTAAGTTCATTATATTTAGCCTTAGAGGATGGCTCCCCTAGTAAGTACACAACAATTTTGTTGTATGCTTATTTTTCCAACAAGTTTAAACTCGTTGTACTTTATATAATTAAATTATAAAATCTATACAGAGCGGCCACCAGCATGTTTAAATTCTTTTTTCATAAGATTATAACCTTTACAGCGTGGCTTCATTTTTTAGCATTGTGTGTAAATCACACGCTACTCATACTTTAATTAAACTATTTAATAGTTTAATTAAAATGTCTTCGCTGGGATAAATTCCCAAAATCCAAGCCTTTAGTATTTTATTTAGAAATATTATTCATTACTTTTTTAAAACTATTACTTTACAATGTGTATTATAATGTAAATGTCAAAACTAAATAAATTTTCATTTTACTATTTTTGTGGCTAGATGATCCTCCTTTTTTGTGAGATTTTATAATTTAATTTAGGCTTTTCCACGTTCACTCACCGTTACTAGTGGAATCTCGGTTGGTTTCTTTTCCTTCCCCTAACACAATGATTTGGGCCGGGGAGTAAAAATGTTAGATAAATATTTACAAATTTTAATAAACTACGACAAAAGTCATAATCTAATTTTATAATTTGTTTAAATATTTATTAATAAAGTTTCCTTTAGGTTTGTTTAAATTATTGTAAAATTATTACTATATAAAATAATAATATTTTAATATCACTTTATTATTTTATTCTTTTTATTAAAAACAAAAATGAATGAATAAATAAAGCCTAAACGTTTCGTCAAAACTAGACGACCTTTTAAAATGAACTTGCTCAAAATCCATAATTACTCTTAAATTAGATTTGGTAAATTAAATTCTATGTCATTCTACCGTTACTTTTAAAGTCTAAATAATAATTATTTAGTAAATTTAATATTTTGTTGTTATATAAAAATTATAAAAAGTTAGATGTATCAGATTAATTTTCAGACATGACCTAATGTGGTGTACACCATATTCTTATAAAATATGATTTACCTATTTAAAGGTAAGTTAACTATTTAAACAAGTAAAAAGAGGTCGCTTGTTTATTATAAAATTTTGCTTTGAATAAGTGAGAAAATATAATTTTTGAATTAAATACAGTAGAAACATTTATACAAAAAAATAGACTAGAATATGACTATAAACCTATAATAAATGATTATTTTTTAAATATTATTGATCAAGTGATTATTTATTTTCATGAAAAAGTTTTACATACCTTAGAGGGTAAATATTTAATATTATTATTATTTAAAGTTGAATATATGTGAGATACTTTTGAGCAATTTGAAATGAGCAGACATGATTTTGAGATAGAAAATTTAAAATATAAAATTATTTCATATTTTATTTTTGATATTTTTCTCCATTATTTGTTAGTTTAAGTTTTAATATTTATCATTTAATAAATAATGTTTTTAAGGTATGTAGCTCAATGGTAGAGTAGTTTTCGTTAGCAGAATTAACGTAAAAAACATAAAAGTCCCTATCCCTTTCCCCTCGTAGTAGTTAAAGATTCAGGATCAAAAGTATAACCAACAGCCTAATTAAATAGAACTTTTGAATTTAATTTTGTAAATGTTAAATTATAAGGGCAATTATCAGTTTTCCTCCATTTATGTAATGAGGTTTTAATAAGATATAATTTACTAAAACGCTTATCAAAATCAGAAAAGGTTCGATTCCTTTCATACCTATTTAATATAATTATTTATATTAACACTTACTAATTACAAAGGTCGATTAGTATTTATTTAGTAGTTTTAACTATCTATTTTTCCTTTATATTTACCTTATTTATTTTAATTTTTAAAAAATATGATACAATTACTAGTAAAAAAAGTACTAACATACGGATTTAGAAGATATCTTTATCCTAACATGAATGCAACTAATTTTCAATTAGTTTGAAAACTATTAGTTAATAATTTTAAATCCTTACCATTAAGATCTATACTAACAACAGGTACAGCCTTAATGAGTAATCAAAAAATATTAAGAGCAATGACCTCAGAAAGAATATTAGATCCAATTATCAAAACCTCCGGTGTAACAAAAACAGAGATATCCGAAGGGAAAAATGAACAATTTATAACCTGAATATTCACTTTAATAAGTTTCACACGACTATTTAAAGGCTTTATTTATGTATTATTATGGTTTCCAAAACTAATTTTCACATTATTTATCTTAAGTTTAACCTCAATAGATGTTTCTGGTTTTCAAGGTGTATTAAGTTGATTAAGTATGGGTTTATCCTCAACAATAACCTCAATATTATCTTCAATCTGAAGTTTAATAGTTTACATATTTATGACAGGTGAAGTTGTAAATATTAATTCATTATTAAATTCAAAACTAGATAATAATGAAGATATATCTCCATTAGATAATACTATTCCTGAAAATGATAAAAAATCTACAGGATATTCAACATCACAAAAAAGAGTTCTACAAATAGTAGGATTTTTTGTTTTAAATATATTATTGAAAAAATTCATAGATCAAGAATTTATTGACGATTTCTTAAAAGAACGTTGATGAGGCCAAATTATTAAAGATACTTGTACAAGTCTTTATGCAACAGCATCAAATATTAATAATAAATTAATAGACAATGTTCCATTATACGGTAGAATAGAAGGTGGTATTACGTATGTAAGTGTAGCCGCATGATCTTCAACAGCTTGAATATTTAACAAAACAATTTCAACCCCTGCACAATATGGATATTCAGGTGTTAAAAAAACATATTCTGGAATAAGTTGAACCTTAGGTAAAGCCAAAGATTACGGATTTTCAAAACCTTATTCATTTATCAAATCTTTCTTTGTTGATTCCTCAATAATCGATGAAAATGCTAAACTTAAAGAAGAACTTGAATCAATGAAAAAATCTAAAACAGTTAAAAGATCTCGATCAATAACAAGTTGATGAGGAGGAGTTAATGCTAATGTAGATAGTAAAGGATTAGGGTCAGGTGCAAGCGCTTGAAATTCTGTTCCAGCCACACCTCTTGAACCAACAGTTTCAAGACCTTGAGGCAATGAACCTGTACCCTCTAATAGGGTAGGAGCTATGTCTGCAATATCTGAAAAAACAGAAGAAGCTACAGTAGATGCAGGATCAAATGATTCAACTCCTAAATCAGAGAAAAAAGATATATCACCTAATACAGAAAAAGAAGGATCATCTAGCTCAGAAAACTAATAACTTTCAAAACTATAAAATAATAAATAATTCTTTACTTTTTTAAAAAAGTTCAAATAAGAATAAATATAAAGTAATTTATAATAAATTAACTAATAATCCAACACCACTTAAATTAAAAGCATAGATAAAATTTAGTTTTTCGATCCTCGTAAAACCTGAAAAGGTCTAGGAGAAACTATAATAAACACGGAAAATTTTAGTAAGTTCGAATCTTACCTATGCTATCAATGTATTAAAATACATTAAAATAAAAACTCATTAGTTAGAAACATATGCTTCTATAATAAGTAAACAATATAAAATAAATTACACCACTTAACACCTCAAATGTAAAATAGGGTCGCATTTGAGGATGATGTTATTTAAATATAACAATTTTCCCTTATTTCTTAACACAATAAATAATAATATAATGAATAAAAATACAACAATTCTATTTGATAAAGAACGTTATTATGCTGATTTAAAAGCTTCAGTAGAAGCAGCCAAAGAAAGTAGACATAATGCTATTGCTAAAGGTTATATTAAACCTGAACAAGAAGCTAAAAAAGTAGACTTTGGCCTAATAATTAATAATATACCAATGGATCCGCATAAAAATTTAATAATAAATTTTAGTCGTCCAACAATAAATAAAATAAAAAATAGTTATCAATTATTTACTAATGTTTACTTTTGTAAATATGACATTCTAGAAATAGATTCAAATAGTTTAATAGAAAGATCTCGAAATATATTAGGTTACCAAACAACTTTCCTAATCATAGTTTATCCTGAATATGGTGAAACGAAATCAGATTTTATATTCTCTCACTCTATACCTAATTGTCAAATACAAGTAATTCACACATCATTTTTAGGTTTATTCAGTAAAGGTGATAATGGAGAAAGCCATTCATTATTCGATAAAATATATTTACAAAATAACAATAGTTCCTTAGCTTTACGTACATTATTTAATTTTAGAGGATGAACATATTCTCAATTAGTAAGTTTCTTTAGAAACTATAATATTATTCTAAGTGGTGGAGCAAAAAGTAGAAATCATATATTAAATCCATCATCACATAGATTTTCCCAATTTATCAGTATCTTAGAAGGTTATAATATGAAAGGTATAATTGAATCATTTAATTTACCAAATGATTTGTATGAAACTAAAGGTATTGAAAGAGCAATGGTAGGTCCTAAATTAGTTAAAGATAAACATACGATAGGTAATATATCAACAAAAGAATACGATAATAAATTTAGAGCCTTAATGCATGAAGCATTTAACTCAGAAGTTCCAAATTCTAGAAAAATAACCAATCAAAATAATAGTAATCAAACAACAATTTCAGAAAATACTAATGTTTCCCATATATCAATTAATATACCTTCGACAAATGATTTAAAGAAATATGATTTTAAAAATGATGCATTAATTGATAGTTCATTAATTGCAAAAGTATTACCTGAATCAGAAGCTAAAGAATATTTATCAAAAATTGAAATAGAAAAACAAAAAATAATAGATAATTTAAGAGCTTCTCAATCAAAATCAATTATGGAAAAACATGTTAAATTACCTGTTTCAACTAAAAATAGTAAAAAATCAGATAATTCAAATGTTTCGTTAAATAATTCTTTACAAGTAGAAGTAATTAAACCTGCCAAAATTAAATATTCAATATCAAATGTTCCTTATTCTAAAGTTGCACATAGAAATATTAAAAAATATAACAAAATTCAGGAAAGATTATCTAATTCTCCAAAGTCTAAATCAAAAAAAGTTATTTATAATAAAATATCAGTTCCTAATTCAAGAACTTGAGTAATAGATGGAGCAAAAATAAAACTTCCTAGTTATTTAAGACCTCAACCTGCAAGTGATATTCCTTTAGTTGAAAGAGAAGCAGTTAATGCTGAACGATTAGCTAAATTAGAAGAATCAATGAAAGATATAAGAGAAATTAATGAAGCTAGAGATGCGGCTAAAGCTTTAAAACTAGAACAAGATAAAATTGAAAGACATGAAAGAAAACTATTAATGAAGGAAATTCAAAATAATCGTTCATTAAAAAGATCAGGTAGAATTATTAAAGAAAATTTGAAAAATAAAAAGCCAGGTGATAAAAGAAAATAAGAGAAAAATAAGCTTCAAGCCTAAAGTTTAAAGCCTAAAGCCTAAATTGGTTAAGTGGTATAGTTTATAATTTAAAATTTGACTTCATCTTTTTACAGAACCTTTATATTTAGATTAGCATTTTAAAAAGAAGAGCTTAAAATTTTGATTTTTGTAGTCCCTTTATTAAATATTGGGAAGTAAGGTTTATGATTTATTAATTAGTAATTGAGATTTAGGAGAGAGAAAAAGAATTTACTTATTTTTAAAAAGTAATACACTAAAATACTTAGTTTTATTTAAAACTTTGTATTTTTAATGCACTTTAGTTAATATACTCGAAAAAAACAAACTTTAAAATATAAATCAAATATTTTGTGAATAGTTAAAAATTAAAGTATAATGGATAAATTAAGCACTTCAAACATAAACAAAAATGTAAAGGAACAACCAAACCACATCAACAAAATGTCAGTAAAGGATTGCAGCTTCATACCCGTTATGGTGTGAATCTGTAAAGTGGTATTGAACAAGACGTACAAAACAAACAGCAAGGAATAATGTTCCAACTATAACATGCATACCATGTAAACCAGTTGAAGCATAAAATACTGTACAATTTTTACTATTTATCTTTATATTTGTTTAATAATTTTATTTTTGGGGTATGAGTGGTGTTTAAATTAAATATATAATATTTGACTTCATCAAAACAAAAACCTTCTTCAAATTAAAGAAGGAAATAATTAAGAGGAGCTTAAAATTTTGAATTGTTAATTTTGAAATAGAAATAAATTAAATTCTTTTTGAGTTCATTCCTGAAACAATTTGTTTAATTTCATTCATTCCTTCTTTAGTAGTATTTCCTTTATTATTTATTATTTCAATTATTTTACAAAAATCAGCATAGTCTAAAGCTTTAGTTCCGTAAAATTTAATATTAGAAAATAAATTAATAAAAGTATTAATATTATTTATACCATGAATACTTACTACTGACACAGTTCTATTTTTACCTTCGGAATAAATTGTTCCTAAGTTTAAAAACGCACAAATATTTTGTAAAGCAATTAAGCTTATATTATCTTGACTAATTCTAATTGAAGGGTTAACACTATGCCCTATAGATCCTCAATTTACAGTTTGTAAACCAGGATTAAAATGCCCATCAGCATTGATAAAACCTGCCAATCAATTTAATGACATTAAATTAAAATTTGGAGAATAAATAGGAGTTTTTAAAGGCATCACCAAAGTTTGTGCAAATTCTGCTTTTAACATTGGAGAAAGTCCCATTTTAAATAATGATTTTAAACCAACAATTTTAAACAATCCTAACATTGTTTTATGTTCCCCTAATTCAATAAGAGCTAATACTTGAGATCATAATTGATAATATACTAATTTATATGTCATTAAAGGAAATAAATCAAAGTGCGATTTAATAATTAAACAACTTGTTAAACCTCTAAAAAATAACTGGTAAACATTAGAAGATTTATCAATAGTAATTGCTCCAATATTTTTAAAATATTTATTAATAATTTCTAACATAATTAGATTATCTGGAGTAGCACTAGCTATTAATTTAAATCCAATTTGAACATGTCAACCTAAAGAATATGCTTGTGTTCTAGAAATACTAATATAAAATGAGCCATCTCCATCCGACAAACCTGTTATAAATCAGGGGTCAATCATTTCACTATTAGGTTCAAAAGGGGCAATAGGAGTATTATGAGAGCTATACGGCCTAGATAAATTATTTAATTTAGGTTGTGTACTAACTAAGAATATAGTAAATAAATGAAAACTGCTTTGTGGTTGAAAAATAATAGTATAATTAATAATTTTAATTACTAAAATACATACTAATTGCCAGATATGTAATATGCTAAATAAAAATGTTATAAATAAATATTGTACCCAATCATATACTTGAAGTAAATAAATAAAAATAATTGAACTTAAACAAGATAAACTGTTTACCAAAGCATTAAAATAATAAAACGGAAACGGCAATTTCAAAATTTCTTCTAATTCAAAATCTAAACCTGCCGATAAAAAGAAAGGATGAAAATTAAAATAAAAAAATAAAGAATTATAAAAAGTATTTATTCCATCTAAAATTAAATTATGCACTTCAAACATATACAAAAATATAAAGGAATAGCCATACAACATCAACAAAATGCCAGTATAGTATAGCAGCTTCGTATCCATTGTGATGTGAATCTGTGAAATGATATTGAACCAGACGCAGAAAGCAAACACCAAGAAATATTGTACCTACAATAACATGCATACCATGTAAACCTGTAGATGCATAGAAAGTAGTACCAAAAATAGAATCAGCAAAAGAAAAGGGTGCTTCATAGTATTCATAACCTTGTAAAGCAGTAAAGATTAATGCTAATAAAATAGTCATAAATAATCCCATTATGGCACCCTTACGATCTCCTTTAATTAAAGCATGGTGAGATCAAGTAACAAAAGCACCACTAGAAAGTAGCAAGATTGTATTTAATAGAGGAATCGCAAAAGGATCTAAAGATTCGATACCAACTGGGGGTCATGTGGCTCCAATTTCAATTGTAGGAGCTAATGCTGAATGAAAGAAAGATCAGAACACACTCATGAAAGCCATAACTTCTGAAGCAACAAATAAGATAAATCCTAAAGATAATCCAGCTTGCACTTGACTAGTGTGGTTTCCTAAATAGGTAGCTTCAGTTACAACGTCTTTTAATCATAAAGCCATTACACTAACAGTTAAAATAAGACCTAATAATAAAAGGTAACCACTGTAAGCAAAACCATGGAAAGAACCTACTGCAGCAATAGCCATAGTAAATAAAGTCAAACTAATAGCTAATGGCCAGGGGCTTTGGTCTACCAAATGGAAGGGAAAAGATTGAAATTGACTTCTTTGTGAAGCAATTGAGTTATTAAAATTTGTCATTTTAATTAATTATTGAAATATTTAAATTTATAATTATAATTATTAACAGCTAAATATTAGCTACTAGAAAAATATAATTATTTATTTTAAAAAGTTTGTTAAAATTTATAATATTTAATAAAATATTATAATGTACCCTTAAAAAAAAGAGTGTTTAGATTAATATAAAAATATTAATTTAACTTTTAAATTACTTAGTTCATAAGTAAAATATTAAGTTATTGAAAAATGCTCAGTGTATAACCTTCTACAGAATTAAAACCCAAGTAGACTTAGTTCAATACAAAGAGTAATGATTATTTATTAAAAATAAAAAACTTAGAGAAAGAATATTTATCTGTTTTACAAGTAAAAAATAGGACTAAATAAATCTAGCTATTGTCTCTGGTTTGCAGAAGATTAATTAAAAAGTGGGGTAATTTAAGAAAAAAAGATCTAAAAATCATTTAAAAAGCCTTTTAAAACAAGAAAAAGGTGGTTATTTAAACTAGCATACATATCCTTCCTAGTCTACTAAGGTAGCAAAAAGCAAAAAGCAAATAGCAAAATTCAGGATAGTAAAAAAAGAGACACAATAGACCCGGCTTTAATTTAGTCATACTAAATTGCTTTAGACCCACACCCTCCATCCCGTAAAGGGATGGAGGGTAGGGGTAGCAAAATAATAAGGAAGAGACTTTTATTTTGTTTATTAAACAAAATAAATAAACTGGGACTAGATAAATTTAAAAATTAAAACTAAAATTAATTAGTTTTTGAAGATGTTAATCCTACATCAAATAGACTATTTTCAATTATTCCTACTAATGGAACAAATAGAATGAATCAAGCGAAGTAAAGAGCTGTAGAAACTTGACCAATTATTACAAATGGTTCAACAGGGTGTTGTGAACCAATTCACATTAATAGACCGAAAACCACTACTTGAACTCAGAAGAAGAATTTCATAATAGGACGGAATTGGTTACCTCTAATTCTAGATGTGTCAGCAATAGGCATAACTAAAAAAATTAGTAGTGCTGCAAACATAGCTAAAACCCCAAATAGTTTGTTAGGAATACTTCTTAGTATAGCATAAAATGGAAGTAAGTATCATTCTGGAACAATAGAAGCAGGAGTAGACATTGGATTAGCAGGAATATAATTATCAGCATGTCCCATTAAATTAGGGTAATATGTTACAATAATAGATAAAACCAATAAGAAAAAATATATAGTTACTAAATCTTTAAAGATAAAGTAAGGGTGCATAGCTATTTTATCCATATTACTTGAAATTCCTAAAGGATTACTTGATCCATGAGTATGTAATGTCAACATGTGAACAATAGCTAAAGCTGCTAAAATAAAAGGTAATAAATAATGTAGAGAAAAGAATCTATTGATAGTCGCATTTCCAACACTAAACCCACCTCAAATGAATTCTACAAAATCGTTTCCTATTCAAGGAATAGCACTAAGTAAATTAGTAATTACAGTAGCACCTCATAAAGACATTTGTCCGTAAACTAGACAATACGATTTAAATTAATTAATACTAAACAAATTAAATTAAACCTTCGACTGTGCATTAAGCATCATTTCAGACACCCATTAGTGGACCAGTCTGTCGCGATTGTTTACTCAACCGACGATCTTGTTACATTAAAAATATAATTTTAATCGTTTTCACTAACATCGCCAAATATATTATTATTTAAATACAAAATAATATAATAATAATTATATTCAATAACTTAAAAAGTTATTTTACTTATCTTATAATTTTCCCAGTAAAGGTTGTTAATTATAATTATACAAGTTAATATTTATATCATTTTTAAGCCATAAATAAATTTAGCCTTAAAAACATATTAAGAAAAATATAAATATTTATTTCAAATTACTTGTAAACAATAGTAAGACTATTATATAAAATTAAAAATGGTTTACTACCCCCTTATCCCTATCCTCAAAGAGGGTAAAATTTTACAGCTGAATTTTTGATTGTAATAATAATAAAGCCAGCATAACCAAAACATTAGTTTCAGTTTCACTTAATTAGGCTTGTTTAATAAAATATCTCACTTTATTTTCTAATAATACTAATCCTGATTTTAATTTCAAGTGCAATTTTGGTTTTGATTCCACACCCTCAAAGAGGATTGTACTATCATCCTTCACAACATTAACATATTCTATTATTGAATTATGTTTTTCAATATGATCATTATTTAAAAATTCTGTAAATTGAGAAGGTATACAAATAAAACCCATGTCTAATGCTCTTCTAATAGTTTTAGGACTACAACATAAATAATGAGCCGCAGTATCAGTATTTTTAAATTCACAAACATAATTATTATCTAAAGTATATATTTTAATATTTATGCTACGAGCACTACTAATTTTCATACGACCTTCTTCTGTTAAGTAATCTTTTGATCTATTTAGAGCAGAAATTTGTACTCTTTCTATGCTTTCTTTAGACCACTTTCCTTTTCGATTAAGTTGAGTTTCTCTTAATATATTTTTTCTATCTTCAGAATAATTTAATTTCATATTTGTTTTGGTTAATTCTGTATGTTTATAACCAAAACTATTACCTGCTTCAGGTAAAATATTATAATAAGGAGCATATTTTTGTAAATATGAAGTTTCTAAATATAATAAATCCTTATTATTTTCTTTATTTACTTCATAAGGGAATAATTCTAAAATAGCAAATACAAAATTATTTAAACCATTTGTTTGTACACTGTGCTTTAATATTTTATTACCTCTGTAATAAATTAAATGATTAGAAAATCTAGAGTAAAAACGATTTGTGGAGGCAGAACCTATATAGTAATTTCTATTTATTTTATTAATTATTATATAAATACCACTTAATCCTTTTACTTTGTTATATATTTCTTGTCTTACAGAATGTAAATGTAAATTATCAAAATGTAGTACAGGATTTATATTAATATATTTAAATAATTCTTCTATATCTGTTAAATCAGAAGGAGAATTATGGTTCATACTATAATATCTAATACAGTTTACTGTATTAGAACTTTTATTTGTATTAGAATTTGTATTAGAATTTGTATTAGAATTTGTATTAGAATTTGTATTAGAATTTGTATTAGAATTTGTATTAGTAATTTTATTAGTAATTAAACTATTAAACAAAAAGTCAGGGAAATTTAAAATAAATTTGATAATTTTATATAATTTTGGGCTATTGTCGATTGTATAACCCAGGAATGCAGTAGCTATCATTAAAACTAAAATAATAACCCCAATTGATCAAGGTGCAACACGAGGTGATTTATAAGAATTATAATACAATCCTCTAGCTATGTGTGCATAAACAAAAATAAAGAAAAATGAAGCTACATTGGCATGAGTGTATCGTAAAGCTCAACCATATCCTACATCTCTCATAATCATTATGTTATAAACATGTCCACTATTACCCTATTAGTAAATTAATTATTAAAAAGATTGAATTAATTTGAAGGGTTTTGTGGGAAAGAATAAAATGTGTAACGTCCACCAACCAATTTTCCAGTATCAATGGTTCTACGTGCAGCTACACTAGTTGACGCATAACCAATAGATCTCATTGCAGCAGCAAATGAAAGAAAAGGCTGAGAATTCATTAAAACTCCATTATCATAGACTCAAATATTACGGTCTGTATTCAATTTAGCAAAAGCTTTTGCTAAATCAACGTGTAACATTTCGGGAGTTAAACTGACAGGTAGAGGAATATTTAACAAACTAATTATTTCATCGTTACTTGGTGCGATTCCTTTTTCAGGATTAGTAGAATATCTACCGTCATTGATGTAATTAGCAATTCTAACTACTAAAGCCTTTCCTTCAGATAAATAAAAATACCCGAATTTGTGAAAATGAAGAATAATACATCAATAATAAAAATCTACCCCTTTTCGAGTTTGAAAGGGCATATCAAGTAAAAAAAACATTAAATAGTCGTATAATGCATCAATACTACTTATTGAAATAGCAGAAACAGAAGTAGAAGTGTTTAATGAATTAGAAACATGAGGAGGTAGTGTATTTAAACTAAAAAGAAACCTTTTAGGAAGTGATTGTAAAAAAGCAATAATAGCATCCATAACCATTGAGCTTCTAATATTTTGACCAATTTGAAAAAAGGGACTAAAGTTTTTAAGGCCAAATGTCCCTTCAGCTTCTATGAAACCTAATAATCAAAAAGGGTCAATAGTAATAATAGTAGGAATTAATGAATAATTAAATTCAGTTCGACCTAAATTCATACCACTAATTAGAGGATGAACTCAAACAGCCATTTCTTCAGTTAGTCGTGTTGTACTAGCAGTTGACAAAAAATTAACTATTAAACAAAAATCAAGATAATCTAATCATTTAGTTGTAAATAAATTATGCTGATCTAACAATGGAAGCAATACGTTTTTTAAATCGTCTAATCTAGAAATAACAAAAACACAACTATTATTATTAATTTGTACTTTTCCTACTCCTAAAAATTCCTGTATTCTGTATAGAATAGCTATATCATCAATATGTAATCTTATACGGAACATAACGCGCAAATAACTACGATCCAAGAAAACTTGAAATGACCCCTCACCATCCACGAAACCAGAAAACCAACGTGCAAATTGATCACGATTCATTTCTGCTGGGGGTCTTTGTTTAAATAAACTATAAATAAATGGAACATTACTCATAATATCCTTACATGTTAGCTAATGCTCTCACATTAGATCGGACTATATCATATCTCAATGCTTCTTAAATAGAAGACTACTAAGATCTTCGCGTGTAGTCTCTGAGGAACCTACTCCTATCAATCTATAAATAGTTTGGTTTCCTGCTGATTGCCCAATCTTTTTAATTTTCACTGTTAATAAACCAATCTACAGTCTTTTCACCTTGGATCTCCTTTAAATTTAAAGGATTAAAAGGGTATAAGATGTTAAGAAAGGAAAATAACTAGTACAAAAAGCTCTAAGGGTGTTCCAGCATATAGCGAAGTTTAAAGAACACAATATGACCGCTAGATAAGGGAGCGGGGAGAGTTCATGTTCTACAGAATTAAAAGCTAGATCTGTATGTGGTGTATAATGCATAACTAGGAAAATACCTGTTACTATTTGAAGTCCTAGACATAAGGCTAGAAGCGAACCAAAATTTCAAAGATAAGAAATATTAGCTGGTTGTGGAGAGTCGACAAGATAAGAATTAACTAGTCTCAACACAGGATTCTGTTTTAAAATCCTCATTACTATTAGTATATTAATAATTATATTTAAAAGAATGTTCTACTTAAATATAGCTTTCTCCAGTATCCTTTTATAAAATAATAATCAAAATTTTATTTATAACTATTAATTGTAAAGGCCACTGTAAACCCAAAGGGCTAAATTTAATAAATAATTAACTAATGATTATCACTGTAGCTTCATATAAAAAGAATACAGTGCTAATTTTATTGCGAATCTAATTATTAATTTTGGTTTTTCAGAATTAATTGTCTAGCTCTAGCGAATTAGTACAAAAAGTATATTTTGCTTTATTCCTTGAATAAAGAATAAAGAATAAATTGAAACTGTGGCAATAGAGTATTACTATACAACTACATCTTGACTATTGTGATAATATAACCACAAAAATTTGTTAAATTTTATTATAGAATGTAGAGGTGACATATTTTATTTATTTTTGTAAGACTAAGTCCTTCGGACCCGCAAAGGATAATTAAATAAAAACAAATCAAAGTCAACAAGTACCATTAATTAAGATTAACTAGCATAATTGTACTGTTATTACCCCTACGGAGGGTTAGGAAGGTTAGGAAAAAGATTACATTATTTCCTATTTGAGGCTTTGATTAAGTTATTCTATGTTTTTTATTTACTCTGAAGCAATTCTAAATATAAATAAAAAGTTATAAAAACTACACTGGCTTTTATAAATACCGTTGGCCTTAATAAAAATATTAAAACCACAAACGCTGATTTAAAATATAAAAAGAGTAACTTTGCGAATAAATTATGAAAAGTGTTTATTCCGGCAGTTGTCCCTACCAATTGGTCAGGGCACTAGAAGTGTAATAGTTATTGAAAATGAATTAAAAAAAAATGGTTAGCTTTTGCTAAGCAATTAATTGGTTAAATTTAAACCACTGAGATCTTTATAGTGCAATTGTACACAAAAGTGTTTCAGAGAAATAAACCGTTAGGTTAGCTTTTTATTTAAACCCATGGCTCTAATAGACTTGCTAATAAGGCACATAAATTAAAAATTACCAACCAATTACTAATTTATTTATGCCCTAGCCCTTGAGCCCTTAGCCACTTCCCTCTATGAGGGAAGGGGCTAGGGGAAAGTTACTGAAAATTGGGCCGGGACTAAGAATTATTAGTTTGTATTTATTCTAAAATTTAAGTAAGTTTAGTTACTTATTGTTAGGTGTCCTTTTTCTCCTCTGTAAAAAAGGGAACAAGGCAAGTGAGGATGATTCCTCAAAAGTTACTTATAAAGCAAAGTGTGATTAAATATTATAACAGTAAAATAATAATATTTAACGTACTGTAGTTCTAGTTTTTACAAAACAAGACCAACAGGAGGATATTTGTTAAAAAGAAAGCGTATATCGCGTTAAATATACGGTAAGAATTACGCAATTGTCCATAAGGCTTTATTATTAAAATTATTTTACCCGTAAAAAACAGGTTTCTTATTTTGCATAATTCAAAAAATAATCATGCAAAATATACTCTGTTATACATTTGGTTAAATTTAATTGTATAAAGCAATATGGTTTTTAATATTTAAAATATTGATAAACAATTTAAAGTTGTATTTCTACCCATTTTAAATATTTATTTAAAATGGTAAAGTAATACACAAAATTAAGGGGGAATACACAAGAAATCATATTATTATTTTACTGTTTTTTCGGTCACTGCTTTTAAATTTATATTTTAAAACAGAACAAGCTCTCTCGCTAAAGAATAGAAATAAATATTGTTAAAGTAATGGTTCATTACTTTAACAAAATTGTAATCCTTTATTTATTCATTCTGTGTAAGTGTAAAGCTAATAACTTTTTGCCCTAATTCATAAATGAAACCTATTGTAAGTACAATAAAGAATATTAAGAAAATTGAGAAACCGTAAGATGAAATATGGTACATAGAAACAGTTAAAGGAACTAGATAGAATATTTCTAAATCGAAAATTAAGAATAAAATGGCTACTAGATAGAACTGAATATTAAATGGAATTCTAGTTTGACCGTAAATAGTGCTAAAACCACACTCAAAGCTGCTAACCTTCTCAGGATCTGGGTTGTGAACAGCTAATAATAGATTAAGTCCTAATAGTAAAAGTACTAGAACAGGAATAAAAATAAAAAAAATAAATAAAGTATTCATTTGGGATAGATTTTATCGCCTTTTTAGACTTTGACCCCCTAGCCCTTGTCCCTTTTTGGACTGAAAATTGGGCAAGGGGATGGCAGACTATGCTTTTAATAAGATAAGACGACAATTAGTTAGTAGCCTATATGTTTTCGCTATTTAAAATAAATTGTGGGGGTAGGGTAAATTCGAAGGTTCAACCCAATAGAACCAGGCTAAATTTTGTTCATAATGTTTAAATAGCAAAAAGGCTAGCCAAATAGTTTAAAACAAAATCTAGCACAATGTTAAAAATAATTATAAAGTAAATGAATAAGAAGCTAAAATATTTGTTAAATTAAGTAAAAGATTAGGTTTTAAGGTATAGAATAAAATAGTTAATGTTAAAATTGAAATTAAATAACTATGAATGTTATTAGTTACTGAGCCCGCAGGGCTAGTAGTAGATGCTTTTTTATCTTGGTTTACTGTAGCGTTGATGTTTGCTGGAGTATATGATCGTGTAAAGAAATTAGGATCAAATTTGTTAATTCCATATTGAGTCGAAGTAAAGAAACCCATTCCAACTTTATTATTTAGATTAGGTCCAAAATAAAACATATTATTTTTATCTGTAATTAATTTAGGTTCTGAGCCCTCCGGGCTAGCAGGAATAGTGTTCCCTTTTGCTTCATTATATAATTTATTTACTTCAGCAGATAAGCGTGAAACTAAATTATTATTAGAGAAAGTTGAAACTTGAATTAATTTTAAATAGTAATATGCACTAATTACACTAGTATTTATAGCAATAATAGCTAAAAAAATAAATCCTACAGACAAGGCTGCTGAAAGAATTTGCTGTTTAGCAAAAAAACCTAGCATTGGCGGAATTCCTGCCATAGAGAATAAACTAATAACAAATGATAAAGTTAAAATTGGATTATTAGTAAATAAACCTGTTAGTTGAGTAATGAAATTTAAATCATTACCACCTGGTCCAGATTTAAATGTTGTTTTTGTTGTTGAAATTAAAGTATTATTTTTGTGTGCTGTATATGGAACAGTTGGTAAGTTAATTAAAACTTTAGAATCAAAGCTAAGAGAGCTTAAATAACCAAAAGTAATTAAGATTAAAAACAGATTTAAATTAGTTATAGAATATTGTCCTAGATAAAAAATAAAAGATTCTAAACTTACTTTATTATTTATAGCTAATGCTAATAATAAGAATCCAACGTGGTTAATAGCACTGAATGCAAGTAGCCGTTTAATGTTTATTTGGTATAGTCCTCCTATTGCACCTATTATTAGAGAAATAACACTTATTAAAACTAATAGATTTTTAATAGTTAAAGATCCTAAGGGTGTTATATTAAATGTATAATATAAAGAATCATGCATATTTGACGAATAATCACTTCAAATAGAACTTATAAAGTCTTTATTATCTGATTCAGGCACACTTACAAAATTATAAGCACTTTCACTTACTATAGGAGAGTTAATTGTATTAAGCAATTCAATTTGTAAATAATTAGGATAAAAATAAGTAGCATCACCGTAAATATTTGTAATATTACTTATAAGTTGATCGTAATAAAAATTATTTAATCAATTTGTTACAACAGAAACGTTTAAATTGTTATTTATGCTCCCTGTTAAACCACTTATATGGTTTTGAACAGCATCATCAAGCATTCAATCAATAATAGTATTATTTGCTGAAGAGTATAACATAGCATTACCCGTTTCTAGAACCATTTGTAATATTTGGAATAATAAAACAAATAACGCTATTTTAGGTAAAATAACTAATCAAGTTGTTACAGCAGTAGGCACTAAAGAATAAACATCAATTGTTCATTGATGGAACGGAGCAGCACCAACCTTAATAAGTATACCAGTTATCATTAAAATAATTGCAAAAATACCAATTGAATAGTAAGGGTTCATTTCAGCAAAATTTCAAATTCCTATTGAATGCCCATAAGGAGAATTAGGTTCTGTTAACCCTGCTGTAAATCCGTCTAAACTAAATCAATCTGTAATACTGTAATAAACAAAAATACTTTCAAAATTAGTTAATCCTGTGGCGTAATAAAATAAAGCTATTCCTAATAAAATTAATGTAGATGCTAAACTTCCAATTAGAAAGTATTTCATACCTGCACTAGCACTTTTAGAAGAATCATTTTTTAATGTTGAAAGAATATAAAGAGAAAAACTTTGAATTTCTACAGTAATATATAGTGTTAGTAAATCCCCAGCTGCTAATAAAACACTAGCACCTATAAGATTAAATAAGATAATAAAAGAATAATTTTTTAAATAATTTTGATTTGTTAAATCTTGACTTTGAGAAGAGGCAGTGAATTGAAATAAAGGGCTAAAATTGACAATAGAAGCTACAATAAATCCACCTGTTAACAGTAGTAAGATTTGGAATGTTTGATTTATTGTATTTATATTTATGAATCCAGAATAAATAGCTAGACCATCATATAATCTATCACCGTAGAAAATGTTCATTATTAAAAATGAACTGAAAATAATTGCTATACTACTTAGCCGTGTAAATCATTGGGCTGAAACAGTAAGTTTATTAGAAGGTAGACCTGCTACCAAAATTGTTAAAATAAGGATTAGAGTAATCATTGCTAAACATTATATAAGTTTAGTTGATCTAGTTTGTATTTTTAAAAACTAGACCAAAAAAAGTTGGTCAGTAGGAACTAGGCTTTTATTAAAAACAAGGAAAAATAATCGCTATACTACTTAGCCGTTAAAATAACCGGGCTGAAACAGTAAGTTTATTAGAAACCAGTCTCGCTGGTAAAATTAATTATCTAATTATTATCATAGATATTAGTGAACATTAAATAGTGTGAGTAGTTGAAATCCCTTCGGTTAGGGGTCAAAGTTTAGAATGACCAACTTAATTATTCAATAGTAAGTAATTGGTTTGTAGAAGATAGGGAATCGAACTCACTAAATTCTGGTGTAATAAAGTAGATATATCGAGTGAATTCACTAGAATCTACATTTACTAGTAATTGACTAACAGGATAGTGAAGTGATTCTAATATTACGTTCGGGAAAATTCCAAATGCAACAGTTAAAATTAACAATGGTAAAATTAAGAAGAATTCTCTTCTGTCTAAATCACCTAGTGCAAGTTTAGAACCAGGGTTAACCGATGTTACAACAGGCTGGTTAAAGAAAGGGCTGTAACCTAAGAAAGAAACTCTATTATAAAGCCAGATTGAATAAATAGCACTAAATACTATACCGGTTGCACCTAAAAACCCAACAATGGGTGAATTTTGGAAAGTACCACTTAAAGCTAAGAATTCACCAATAAAGTTTAAACTTAAAGGAGCTCCTGCATTGAAGATACTGAAAACAAAAAATAAAGTTGCAAAAATTGGCATGGTTAGTGCTAAACCTCTGTAGTAATTAATAACTCTTGTGTGATATCGAGAATAAGTGAAACCACCTACAAATATAAACAGAGCCGGACTTACGAAACCATGAGCTAAACTTAATAAGATTGATCCTTCAATACCGTTTAAAGTATTTGAGAATAAACCTAGTATCATTACAGCCACATGACTAACAGAAGAATAAGCAACAATGGCTTTTAAATCTATATTTCTAATCACAACTAAAGAAGAATAAATTAAAGTAATTAAAGCGATGGAGTGAATGATGTACATATTGTGCATACAGAATTCAGGTAGCAAATTTAGTAAAACACGGATGAAACCGTATGATGCTAATTTAAGAATAGTAGCAGCCAAAATAATTGATCCTGCCAAAGGAGCCTCAGCATGTGCTCTGAATAATCATAAATGTGCAGGGTATAGAGGAGATTTAACTGCAAATGCTAAAAAGAAAGCAAAAAAAGCCCAACCTTGCGCATCTATTGATAAATCGAATAAAGATAAATAATTGAAATCAGATGTACCAAGGTTGAATATAATTCATAAAATTGCTAAAAGCATAAATAAACTTCCACCTAATGTATATAAGAAAAGTAAAAACGCAGCTCTAATTCGTGCTTCACTGGCACCTCAAAGACCAATTATGATGAATAAGGGAATTAAAACGCTTTCGAAGTAAATATAAAACATAAATAAATCGGCTACACAGAAAAAAGCAAGTTGTAATGTTTCTAATAGTAAGAAAGAAAAAACAAAATATTTTAATTTAAATGTAATATCATTTCAATTAGAAAGTAAAGCTACTGGTGTAATGAAAGCTGTTAATAGTACATAGTAAATAGAAATACCGTCAATTCCGATGAAACCGAAGGGAGCTATTGTTTCAGTAAATTGGTAACCTCCAGCATTATTATTCATTTGACTAAATAATATTAGCGCTAATACTAATGTTACTAGAGAAGTACTTAAACCAATTTGTTTAATTATTGAATTTCTTCTAGCTATAGTATTGCTGCTAGCTGTTTGATCTTCATTTTCAATACCAAAAAAGAATAATGATCCTATAATAGGAAGTAATATTGTCAATCCAAGCATATTAGTAATAGTTAAAAATACAATAGTAATTAAACTATTGGACCAGTTTTTAAAATAAACTGGATCATTTAAATGTTAGATTCCTAATCTCTTATCGTTAAAATTAATAATAAAATTATATTTTGTTACTGAAAAAAGGAAAATAACAAAGTCTTTTAAACCTAAAATAAACCAAAAAAAAATAGAAATCAATAAAATTGATTTCTATTTTTTAATTTAATAAAAATAGATTTAAAGATTATAAAATAAAGTAAATTCAAATTGTTTTAGTTTAGCCCTTCTAGCTAAAAAGACAATATAATCTAATTTTAAAAGCCTCTAATTTTTTTTAAAGTAAGAGTTTTATTGTTAATCCAATCTTATAAACTAATAATTTAGTTACAAAATGTTTTTAAGTTTGACTCTTTTTAGCTTTAAAAAGAAAAATTTAACACCCTCTTTGAGGGTATTGTATTACCTTTTTTTAAATAAACCATAAGGGTAAATTAATTTGTATGCTTTATGTTAAATTTAAAAAAAGGTAATTTGTATTTTAATCATTTTAATCATTTTAATAAAAAACAAAATTTAAAAAAATCAATAAAAATCAATTTTTTAACTATCTTTTAAATGATTAAAATGTATGAATAAGTAAGTATTTTTTTTCTGCCTCCTAAATTCTAAAACAAAAGCTTAGAGTATTTTACTAATCTTATTTCTTTCCTAAAGAAACAAAAAGAAATTATACCAAATAATGTAAAAACAAAGCCTCTTAGATTTGGAGATTAAATGAGTAATGATGTAAATTAAAAATTAAATATATTATATTTGCTTAAATTAGGTAATGATTTAAGTAAATATTTTAAATTTAGCTTCACAACTTTTGCTTTAAAGCAAAAAGTATATAGTATGAAGTTGAAATCAATTTAGTTTTTATTATTTTAAATGCAATTTTGATTAATTGGTCTTAATCTAAAATAATTAGAAACATTATTTAGCAGCTGTAGCAACTGGTAAATCCATAAATGCATGGAAAGGTGTAGGTGAAGTTAAGCTTCATTCTAAACTATTTGCTGTTAATGAAGATTCATTAAATACTTTAGTTGAAGTGAAGAAAGCTGGAACTTGTCAAGGGTTAGCTTGTACAACTTTACCATTTGCATAAATATCATAAACGATATATGCAAAAAGAGCTGTGGCTAATAATGAAATTAATGAACCAAAACTTGATACGGCATTCCACCCGGCGAAAGCATCAGGGTAGTCAGCTATTCTACGTGGCATTCCGCTTAGTCCTAAGAAATGTTGAGGGAAGAATGTAATATTAACCCCTATGAACATTGTTCAGAAATGTACTTTAGCCAATGTTTCATTATAACTAAGTCCAATAATTTTTGGCGCTCAGAAGTAGAAACCTGCAAAAAGTCCAAATACTGCACCCATTGAAAGTACGTAATGGAAATGAGCAACCACATAGTAAGTATCGTGGAAAGCAATATCCATAGAAGCATTAGCAAGTATAACCCCTGTTAAACCTCCGATTGTGAATAAAGCAATAAACCCTAGTACGTATAACATTGGAGCTGTAAATCTTAAAGATCCCCCGTAAGCTGTAGCTAGTCAAGAGAAGATTTTAATTCCTGTAGGAACAGCAATAACCATAGTTGCTGCTGTGAAGTAAGCTCTAGTATCAACATCTAATCCTACGGCATACATATGGTGACTTCAAACTATGAAACCAAGAATACCAATAGAAAACATAGCATAAACCATACCTAAATACATTATTTTATAAATATTTTGTTTAAATAAATATAAAATATTTGGACTATCTCTTTAACAACTAGTCTATATTGTTGGTGTTTTCTCACCGTTTCACAAAATCAATAAAACTTTTTCCTAATGGAGATTCTATTTGTGCCTTAAGAGCACCTATTGATGATAGATAATAAAATTGTTTTACCAATCCAAATTTTTTATTTTTGGCTGACACACAGTTATTTCAATGAAAATAATTATCAATAAGATTAATTACATCATTTTTTCTATAAACATTCCATTTAAAAGCTGTTTTTTTTGCATTTGAACTTAAAACTGTACCTCCATAAACAGAAGCTAATAAATTAAGTAAAAATGGATCTTTTTGTGTAACTGTAATGAAAACTTGCATTGATTGTTGATTATAGTAAACACTTCCATCACTATCAAATAGACCTGAAAGATAAGCACTAGAATATTCAAGTTTAACGGATGGAATTACTTCAATATCATATAGTGAACAAACTTTAGTAAATTGAGTTATTCGTACAGGATTTTGAAATAATCCGTTAAGATCTTTAATTACTTGTAAAATTCCTGCTTTATGATGCAGTCGGAATCGAACTGTACTAGCATGAGAAGTAGCTTTAATAGATCCTCCATATCGTTGTTTAATTTTACATAAACAAGCAATATCTCGTGGCTCCATAACTATTTCAAGTGCTACATAGCCTAATTTTGAAATGGCAAAGTGTCCATCACCATCAATAACACCAGCAATCCACTGACGAATTTTAAGGTCGTCTTCCTCTTTAATTGTTAGACTAGTTGAAAACATACGTATAGTCTCTGAGGTTCCTACTAACATGCTTGATTCTAAATAGAATAACTGTGCGTTGGTTACCTGCGGATTGAAGAGTTCTAGATAGATTATTACTAGATAAACAACGCTTACTAAAAGCGTTTTGATTAATTTTTTAATCTGAGTACTATAAAGAATAATCTCTTGTTTCTGCATATAGTATGTTGCGTGATAATATAGAAGAGAAATATTTATATTATAAGGGCCATTTAGGGGTCGACCAAATACAGGTTTACCTGAGAAAGTTGAAATGATGTGAGACACGATTCCAAAGGCAGGAATAATTAAAATGTAAACTTCAGGATGCCCAAAGAATCAGAAAAGATGTTGATAAAGTACTGGATCCCCACCTCCTGCCGGATCATAGAAACTTGTGTTAAAGTTTCTATCACATAGTAACATTGTAATTGCACCGGCTAGTACTGGTAGTGATAATAATAGTAAAATAGCTGTTACAAAGATTGCTCATGAGAATAAACTAATTTTATGTAAGCTTAATCCACCAGCTCTCATATTAAGTACGGTAGAAATAAAATTCATGGCTCCCAGAAGAGAAGAAACCCCACTTAAATGTAAAGAGAAAATAGCTAAATCAACTGAACCCCCTGAATGTGACTGTATACCTGCTAAAGGCGGATAAACTGTTCACCCTGTACCAGCACCATTTTCAACTAAAGCTGAAAGTAATAATAACACTAGTGAAGGCGGCAATAGTCAGAAAGAAATATTATTTAATCGTGGAAAAGCCATATCAGGAGCACCTACCATTACTGGTACTAAATAATTCCCGAATCCTCCTACTAAACTAGGCATACGAATTCTCTAATGTTTCCATAAGAGCTGGACTATATCTTCAACCTTATTATCTAATAAGGTTGTCTCGCGTGTAGTCTCTGAGGAACCTACTAATATGAACTGAAATATTATTTCAGTTCATATTTTGGTTTCCTGCTGATTGCCCAATTTAAAAAAGTATTACTGACGTCTAAACCCTTAACAGTGTGAAAAGAGAATAGAGCTAGTCTTTTTAACTCTAAGGGGTTTCCAGCATACAGTGAGATAAAAATTATAAATTACTTTATAACCCGGCTATGCCTTATTGTTCTCGTACTATAAATTTCCATTGTTTTCGATAAAGTCGATCACCACGTTTTCCTTCAATATAATCACGAATTGTAGCATAATCACCTGTTAATGCTTTTGCCAGAGAATAAATGCTTGAATACTCTTTACTTAATTCAGAATTTAAAACGTTTTCTGCGTAAATCACTCTACTTAGTGGTTGAATTGATGCCTTATCATGGGAATCCCGAATTTCCTGTATGAAAAGTCTCAGTTCTTCTAATGAAAGTGTTGAAGCTTTGTTTATTTTAGAAAAAGATTGAAATGTAATGAGGAGCCGACCTAGAAATAATTCTCCTGATTTTGCATACTGGTTAATACTTTCTCAATAGATACCTGTTTTATCAGCTACATATTGAGCACTATAGCTAGAAAATAGTAATTTTGATTCAAAAAAATCGTAAATCAATATTTTTTTACCTTTAGGTAATCGAATATAATTTCGCCGGTTTTTATTTATAGGTTTGTGATATTTTGGATTAGTTGCCACAAGATATACATTCAGATCAGGAGAAAGTAAATCCATACAGTATTGCTCTAGTTCTGAGGCCATTTTAGCATTACTTCCTTCCTCTAGAATTAAAAGAGTAAGTATTACCCCTTCAAAACCGTGTTGATTATAGTATTGAAGTACTCTACGAACTCCTTTACTTAAAACACTAGACTGGAAATAATAGCCAACTCGTTTATATAAACAAGTAGAATTACCTACATAACATAAACCTTGTGTTGTTTGAAAAATATAAACTCCTACAGCCTTTTTAGCCACTTTAGCGATATGTTTTCTATTTTTAAAGGGTTCATAAATAATATGTTTAGTGTATTTGTGTGGAGCTTTATTATTTTTTTTGTCATTATCAAGTGCGATATTTACCTCTTGGCTTGGGGTTAGTCCTATAGGGCTAGCTACATCTTGGAAACCTATTTGCCAAGGAGCTGGAGCATCTAATAAAACAGAAAAAAGTATAACGCTTCAAAGATAAAAAAATATAAAATAACACAGGTAGCGAAATTCCTTGGCCATAAAACGTGGTCACGCTGGAAAGTTTTGTAATAATATAGTGAGAGGGTTTGTAACAAATAAGAACCTGTTAACCATGAAGAAAATCATTAAGAATGCGTGTGCAGTAATAATAACATTAAATAATTGGTGGTCTCCGTTTAGAAATTGTGTACCTGGTGCTGATAGTTCTAATCTAATTAAAACAGAAAAAGCAGTTCCAAGCAAACCAGAGAAAACAGCAAATATCAGATACAATGTACCAATATCTTTAGCATTAGTTGAAAAGCATCAACGTGAAAAATTAGCCATTTTACGTAAAGAAGGCTTTAATTATTTTTAAATTTTCTGATTTTTTATTCACCTTTATTCAACTTCGTATTTCGTATATACCACCATACAGATGAATATTTTATTAATACTTAGTTTAGCTTTTTTTAAGCTAAAGGTAATTTATATTATTTAATTTTTAGTTTAACTAGTTTATATAAAATGAGTGGTATAATTTAAAATCTTGTATAAATCAAATATCCAAAAATAGATAGTGATAATAATATCCAAAAATAGATAGTGATAATAATAGTAATAAAACTTGATTCGGACCAACTCGTCTTTGAGTAGCAGCTAATACTTTTTTTTCTTAAATTGTCATGAAAGCAACAGCCAGTAAAATAGGCAATATTTCCGCAATACTTTATCAAATTTTTAACAAGTGAGACTAAATTTAGTTTAGATAGTTTTATATTTAAAGTTGAACATATGTTATTTACATTCTATTAATTTGCGTCAACCCAAGCAAAGAAGTCAGATACATCAACCGCTTCTAAAGCTATAGGCATAAAGGCATGTCAAACCCCACATAATTCAGAACATTGACCATAGAAAACTCCTGTTCTTTCAATTAAAGCAGATGTTTGATTTAATCTACCTGGTGTAGCATCAATTTTAATACCCAAAGAAGGAACTGCAAAATCATGAAGAACATCGGTAGATGTAACAATAAATCTAATGTGTGTATTAACAGGAACCATTAGTCGGTTATCAACATCTAAAAGTCTAAGTTGTCCGTCTTCTAAATCTGATTCTGGAACCATATAGCTTTCAAGTTCAATTGATTCACCAGATTCAGAAAGTAGATCCGAGTATTCAAATGTTCAATATCATTGATGTCCTGTTACTTTAACAGTAAGTGCTGGATCAATTACTTCATCTAATGTATAAAGTAATTTGAAAGAAGGGAATGCGATTGCAATTAAAACAAGTGCAGGTGAGATAGTTCATATGATTTCTAAAGTTGTACCGTGGTTAAGGTATTTATATACGATACCTGATTTAGCTGAGCTAAAATATCTTATCATAGAAAACATAATTCAGAACACACTTACTAAAATAAGGATTAAATAAAACATAATTGAGTCATGTAGAGCTACAATACCTTCAAATCCGGGGCTAGCTACATCTTGGAAACCTATTTGCCAAGGAGCTGGAGCATCTAATAAAACAGATGGCGCTGAGTTAAAACCTGTTGTAAGGTTAAATAAGAAATTTAAAATAGTAATAATCATTTTTTTATTTATAAAGAGTAATTGTGCTAACATTCCCTAATCTTAAAAAATGTGTAGATAATCTTTTTAAAAAGACCACCGAATTTTTATCAATATTAACTAACGGACTAGGAAGTTTATGTACATGCCTTGAATTGAAAACCTATAAAAATTTACCTTAATAATTTAGATAATTTAGATAATTTTATAGTTAAAACTTATAAGTCTTTTAAGTATAACCCTACTTGCCCATTTTTCATCCCTACCCTCACAGAGGGTGTGGCTGATGGCTGAACAAAGGGCTAGGTAATCAAAAAAGGGGTAAATTTTAAATTGTTACAGTGGTGTAATTTAAAGTATTAAGATTTGAAAAAATAAAAATAAAAACAAAACTTTTACTTTCAATATAAATAATTTGGTGGGTCTAGTTCCTAGTTCCTAGTTCCTAGTTCCTTTTTCCCTTAGGAAAGAAAACAGACCTCTCTTCCAATATCCCGTAAAGGGATTGGGGCAAGAGCAAAATTATAAATTAATCAGAAACTTGATTATTAATTTATAATGTTATTTTTAAATTAAGATTGAGTGGGGAAGGTTTAAATTATTAAACATTACAAACCTATTCATAACTTTTCTCTTAAGTCTTTTTTTATTAAAGAAAAAAGAAGAAAAAGTATATTTGAATTATGGTTAATACTATTACCAACTCAAAAAGATAGGCTTCATATGAGCCACAAAAATGCTAAAACTTATTTATAAAATCCAAAACAAATTAGAATAAAATAAATAAAAATATCACAATTTCATAAGTATCTAATAGGGGGCTATATTATTTTAAGGTATATGCTAACTTTCTTTTTCCCTAAGGGAAAATTAAGCTATACTGCTACAAGATCAAAAGCAATAAGTAAACACGGAACAAGTAGAATGAAAGCCATTACTACAGGCAATAATGCAGTTCAACAGAAAACAATTATTTGGTCGAAACGTACACGAGGGAAAGTAGCACGGAATCAAACAAAAACAAAACAGATTGCACAGGTTTTTAATCCTAATACGCAAGCTTGAAGATTTAAAAATGTATTGTTAATAAATAATTCTGGGAAATTATAACCACCAAAGAAAAGTATTGAAGTAACAGCACTGAATAAAACAATTGAACTATATTCTGCTAAAAAATAGAAAACAAAAATAATAGATGAATGTTCCGTAAAAAACCCAGCTACTAATTCGGATTCTGCTTCTTGAAGATCGAAAGGTGTTCTAGAAGTTTCTGCTAGTATTGATATGAAAAATAATATAAAAACAGGTGCAAGTGGTACAATAAATCATATTGCTTGTTGACTTTCTATAATTTGAGTATAATTAAAGGAACCTGCTAATAATATTACTACAATAATTGAAGAACTTAATACTAATTCGTAAGAAATCATTGCGGCTGAGGCACGGAGTGCACCGAGAAACGCATACTTAGAATTTGCACTTCACCCTGCAAATAAGATACCATACACTCCTAAAGAGGATAGCGTAAGTGTAAATAAAACTCCCATTGAAAAATCAGAAATTACTAAACCTTGTCCAAGTGGGATTACGGCTCAACCTAATAGACTAACAACAATAGCAACAACAGGTGCTAAATAAAATAGAACTTTATTAGATGAACTAGGTATTACTGTTTCTTTTACTATTAGTTTTAAAGCATCACTAAAAGGTTGGAGAATTCCGTAATAACCTACTGTATTAGGCCCTACTCGTCTTTGAGTAGCAGCTAATACTTTTCGTTCAAGTATTGTCATGAAAGCAACAGCTAGTAAAATAGGTAGTATTACCGCAACAGATTCTAATAATAAATATAAAATTGATAACATTTTTAAGAAAATTATGTCTAATTAAATAGACAGACGCGTTAAAATTGGCGTCTTTGGGTCGTCGATTATTTAAAATCAACTGGAATTAAGGGAGGTTAATAAATGGCTAGTTTAAAAACTGAATAGCAGTTCGTAATACCATTTATAAACTTTAAAAACTGTTCTATCGTGTCATACTCCTCCGGGGTCAGAGCCTGATAGAACGGTGTGAATTGAATTAATTTTTAGGGTTATTTCTAGCCAGTACAATAGGACATACCATAGCCAGTAGAAGCAAGAAACTACTTAAAATTAATAAGATAGAATATGAACCGTAAATAGCTTCACCAATTGTTTGGATCTGCAAGTTTTTATGTAGTAATGTAGATGGGTCACCAAAAGCACTTATATTAAAAAGTGAAACATTTTCACTTGTACCGTTATATCTTTCAATAAAGTGGTAAACACTTGAATTATTTTCAAAATATAATGGGCTAACTACAGGTGATTGAGGGAATTCAACTAAGAATTCTGGGAAATAAGGTATTCCTAATCAACTAATATTTAAGAAATAATTATGCAGAGAAACAGAAGGTAATGTGTATCGACGGTATGAGTGAACATGATCACCAATATCTAATAAGTTAATTGACGCAGAACTGAATCATTGAGAATGTAGAGCATCAGCATAATTAACATTAGTAGCAGTATTAGCAAATAAAATATTAACTCAAGGTTGGAAAGCGTGATCAATAGATAAGTTAGCAACAGAAGGGTCAAAATATGCAAAATAATTAGAATTTAAATTATCCCACAAGAATAAGTTAATATTTTTATTTGAAACTCATTGTGTAAATGTAGAAAAAGGATCTGCGGAGTATCAACCTAGAGGGAATGAAGCTACATCAGTGTGCATTAAAGGATGAAAATAATAGAATCCATTTGGATTAATTGATTCAACTCCTAATGAAGAAGGAGTATTTATTTCTACAAATAATGGTTGATTTAAAAGTAAACTTCAATCATAATTTGCTATTTTAGCAGTATGCATAGAATGTAATTCTGCTAAATTTATATTATTTAACACAGCAGGGGTTTGTAGTGAAACAATAGCCAATTGGTCTGATAAGAATAAAGAAAAAGTATCATTACCCATATTTTCAGGGGCTCAAGCCAGAGGGTGTATAGAAGAAGAAGAATCTTTTGCACCAAAGATTGTAGTACATAGATAATCAAAACCATCAAGGGTTCACTGAATAATTCCAAATAGACTACCAGAATTATTAGATCCTACACTATCTGTACTAATAGAATTAGAATTAAAAAGTATACTATTAATAACAGAGTATACTTCTCTACCTATGGCTCCAGATGTGAAGTCAACAAAGAAAGAAGGTATTGTAATTAAAAATAAGATTAAGAATAAGATAGCTATAGCATAAGCAAGAGGTAGTAATTTGCTATAATTTTGTCCTACTTCTACTGAAGAACTTACTTCTACACTCAGCATCATTACAATGAAAAGGAAAAGTACAGTTATCGCACCTACATAAACAAGTAAATAACTAAGTCCGATAAATTGTAATCCCATTAAAATAAGGTAAATTCCTACATTAAGAAATAAAATAATTAAGAAAACAATGGCAAGTACAGGGTTGGTTGAAGTAATAACAGCTAATGCTGAAAGAATTGAGAAAAGAGTTAATATTTCTAAAAATATATTTAAGTAATTCATGTTAAGTTTGGAAATAGTAAGGTTTTAATTAAAAACCTTTATGCTTTACTATTATAGTAGTATTAAATTTAACTAAGTATAAAAAAACAATTATAATAAGAATAATACAATTAATATTAGATAAATATATTTACTACAGTAAATAAAACCGCTGTGCTACTTAGAGCTTCAGCGCGTGAAAAGCAAAATAATAATTTGTTTTTGACCAGCCAAAAAAAAGAATAGAAAGAAAAATAATAAACTGGTCTTGCAATTGTAAATGTTAAATCTGATAATGTGTAAATGTGCGTGAATTGTTTTTAAAAATTCCAATAGCCAGTACCTATTTGATTTGAATTATAGATTTAAACTTGCTTACCTTGGTTAGTAAATATATTTTAAATTTAAAACAAAAATTATTAAAAATTGTTAAGTTGTAATATAAATAACTATAATATTTTAAGGTAAATAATATGGAACCTTGTCAGAGTTGAACTGACAATAAAAATTATTAAATAATTTTGTATTACAACTTAGGTTCTTGTGCCCTTGCTCTCCTTACATTTGGAGGTAGGATAAAGTGGTAAAATTTAATTAAAAAATAAAATCTTCTTTTAATATAAGAACAGATTTTATATTATAAACTTAATGTAAAATCAATTTTGATTAAAACTAAAAAGCTTAAATAATTTGTTGATCGTAAAAATAAAATGAAATTATTTAGTGTTACTAACATTTAGCGAAAAGTGTAATACTAACCGCGATTAAAATTAATTCGCCCAGTATTCATACCTGCTGATATTTTTCGAATTTGGCTAACACCCTTTGGTGTTAAATGCGCCTTTTGATTCATTAAATCTAGTGCAAAACAAAAATCAGCAAAATCTAAAGCTTTTGCTCCAAGAAGTTTTGCTTCTTTAAATATTATAATAAACTCATTAATTTGTTTTTGACTTCCTATAGTAAAATCGGAAGTTTTTTTAACTTCATTTGCTGAAACTTGCCCCATGCCTAAGTATTTTTTAATTTCATGTAAAACTATTAAACTTCGATCTTGTTGCGTAATTTGAATTCGAAGCATACACTGTACTCCTAATTTATTTGTTTTACTTTCTTTAATGTATAAACCAAAATGCCCATCTGCATTAATAAAGCCTGCCAATCAGTGTACATTTAAGTTTTTAAAATTAGGCTGATAATTAGGACAGCTAATAGGAGTACATAATTTGAATAATTGTAATAAAACTTCATTTAATCTTTTTGGACTATGTGCTTTCAACGCAACTATTTTTAAAATACCGTTCATAGTAAGGTGTTCTTTAGCCATCATTATATCAATAACTTTACACCAAAGTTGAAAATACACTAATTTATAACTAATCAAAGGGTAATTTAAAAAATGATCGCGAATTTTTAAACAATCTTTAAATGAACCAACTTCAAAATAAATATAATTTAACGCAGTAACTCGCACACGACCCACTCCAAAAAACTGCTTGATTTCTTCAAACATAGCTAGATTAACTGGGTTATTTTTTGCAACTAAATTAAAATAAAGTTCAACCGTCCAACCTATTTTAGTATTAATAGAAGGCCGAACTTTAATATAAAAACAACCTTCTCCATCAGTAAAACCTGTTATAAACCAAGGATTTATATTTAAATGATCAAATATTTTAGCATTTATATCAGTTTTATTTGTTTCGTTTGGTAATTCGTCAGAACTTTTTAAAACTCCTGATCGGGCCTGCGTAGGTATTTGTGATTCAACTAATACATTGTTTATTTTTATACTATTAACTACAGCTAGATCATAAAAATAATAAAAATAATATATACTAATAAATAGAACTAAAACCAAATTAAAATTAAATTCCAATAATTGGTAATTCAATAAACTGGTAAAAATAATAGGCGAATTAAAAATAATAGGCGAATTAAAAATAATAGGGTTGGTAGAAGTAATTGTCGCTAAGGCTGAAAGTAGAGCCAGTAGCGTTAGTACTTCTAGAAATATATTTAATGTGTTCATATTAAGTTAGAAATTTAAAAAGACTGTAAATTTTACAGCCTAAAATGCTTTACTTAAATGTAGTTTAAGTAATCTGATGAAGCTTTAATAATTTGTTTTTACTAATGTAAAAAGATAAGCTATATAGAATAATAAAACTGCATTTAAAAACCACTGACCTGATTGAGTGTCAGCGCGTGAAAAGCAATTAATTTAGTGATAGACCAGTCCGAGAAACAAATAAAAAGAAGAATAATAAACTGGTCAAATATTTAAATAAGATATTAAATCTGATAATATGTACACGAGCCTTTTTTTGTTTGAGAAAGTTTTATTAATTTATTGTTGACTTCTAAGATTTATACTTATTTTAAGCCAGTGCAATATGTGCACGCACATTTATTGTAGTTTTAAAAAATCCTGGGAAAAAAAGGTACACAAAATCCCCTCTTTGAGGGTTGGGGGTTTTGGCCTGTACCTAGTTGATATGAATTATAGATTTAACTTTATCCTTTTAGTAAATAAATTATAAAATGTTAGAGCTTGCCTTATTCTTTATATTAAGTAAATTATTATAAATAAAATACAAAGATTTGAAAATCTATTTAAGATTTTAAAAAAGATAGTGCAAGATAATTTTTGATTTTAAAAACTGTTAGAATATAATATAGAGCCTTGTCAGATTTGAACTGACTATTTTTTTAAAAGGCATGTCTTTTATTAATAAATTATACACCGATTGCCCCTAAAGTTTTCTTTAAAGAAAAAGAGGCTAGTTGATGTTTTAGTAAAATATTCCAGAATTAAAGGCTCTTTTTGATATTTAAATATTTATGATTCAAAATTTCACTTATAAAATTTAGTTTTAAACAAGAACTGGTCGGATCGAACAACCCTTAATGATTTTGAAGATCACTGTATTAACCACTATACTAAGTTCTTTTTAAATATTAAATGATATATTTATTAGTTAATATAATAAAATAAAAACATACTAGATTGGGTTATCTAACCTCTGGCCCTACTCCTTAGCCCAAATGGGCTAAGGAGTAGGAGTAAAATGATTTAGAAAGTAATTTAAAGAACACATTTTAAATATATAGCTTTAATTTTTAGCGAGCCCGGTCAGAATTGAACTGACAAAGCCTCCGTGACGAGGAGGTATTTTACCTTTAAATTAAGGGCCCATTAATATTTTTAAATTTTGTGTTATTTAATAAATTAATAGTTTATAATTATTAAAGAATAATTGTTATTAAATTTGGTTATATAATAATAATATAATTATTGAAGGTTTTCTTATTTTAGTATTTTATTATAACTACTTTTACTTTTCGTTAATTAATTTAATTTAATTTAATTAAAGCAAGAACTGGTCGAATCGAACAACCGATTTTGATTTTGGAAATCAATGTATTACCGTTATACTAAGCTCTTTATAACAAATAAATGAAAATTATAATTTATTATTAATCATAATAATTACGGTTTTGAATAAACTAAAAGTTTTGTTTTGCTTCACTAGCACCTCATTTATAATAAAGCTAGACATTATAAGTTAAAACCAAATAAGTGTTAAATTGATAAATGTTTGATAAGTGTTAATAAATGTTTGATAAGGGGTTGTAAAGGGGTTAGATTATTATATTATAAAAACATTATTGAAATAACTTTTGCTAAAGCTTTAGCCTAAAGTTAAAGTTGAAAAACCCTTTTAAAAAATGTAGCATAATTTTAAAAAATTGGAAATATAAAGTTTTATTAATTTAGACTATACATCATATTTTTTTTAATTAAAAAGTTACACAGTTACACAGGCTAAATTATTGATGTAGGGCATGTAGTGTTATTAACTTTTTGTTTTTAATAATTTTAAATTATCGTTCTAATTTTTGTTAATTTTGGAGGTGGGTTAGATTATTATATAAACATTATTGAAATAACTTTTAGCTAAAAGTTAAAGTTGATATTAAATTGGAAATAATTAACATATTCCTAGGGAAAAGGGTAAAATTTATTAGGCAATAGAGTAGCCGCTTTTTAAAATTTGTATGTCAATTATCATTAAATGGTCTAGTTTCTTTCTTTTTCCCTAAGGGAAAAAGAAAGAACAGACCAACAGAATTAAAGAAAAGGTTTAATTTTATTTAAAATAGTAAATTAATTTTTAGGTTGTTTTACCAAAATCATAATAAAAAATAAAGAAATAAAGAATACTAATCAATGTGCTGAGTATTCTCCTACTGCTCCAAAAGCATTAGAGAAAAAATAAGTCATATTATTTGTACTAAAAATTGTAACTGCATTTTCTTCAGATCCAGTAATTCCCATTGAATGAACCACATCTAAATTAGGATTATACGTTTCAAACGGTCCTAAATTAGAGAATAAATTAGGAGTGTAAATAATATTATTAGCAGAAGTAATTAAAGTATCTGACGCACTACTTGTTAAAATACCACCTGATTCATTGAATACATTCGTAAATGCACCAGTATGTTCAGTAATAAAATAAGAAAATAATAAAATATTAATAAGTAAAATAGAAACAATCATGTAACTAGCATAGTTAGTAATAATTCCATCGTCAAGTTTATTAAGTCTAGCACTTAAATTATTATTTAACATACTTAAACCATTTGGACCTAAATATTCAAATGCCCCACGATCTAAGTATTTAGATAAAATATAACCTAAAGACATACCACCTCTTATTATATAAGAGTTTAAGATAATATCTAATAGATATTTACCATTGAAGAATACATAAAGGCTTCTTCCAAAACTGTTGTCAGTTAATTTATATAAGAAATTAGGAAATACTAAATATAATAATACAGCCGCAGATGCCCCTAATACAGTTAAAATAGCAGGAGCTAATTTAACAAACAGAGGTAACGCAAATTCAGCTTCAACAATGCTTACGTGATCGGGATGAATAAAAATACTATTACCAAAGAAATCTGATCCTATACCTACGAATGCTTCACTAGTAATATAACCTAAGAAAATACTACAAATAGCTAAGAAAGTTAGAGGTATAATAGCACTTAGAGAAGGTTCATGAACATTATTATAACTTTTAACAGGAGCAGCTGGTACACCTAAAAAAGTTAATGTAATTAATCTAAATGAATATCACGCAGTAATACCCGCTGTTAATGTACCGAAAACTCAAGCAATGTAACCTTTAATAGTGTAAGTCCCATACGCAAGTTCTAAAATTAAATCTTTAGAATAGAATCCACTTAATCAAGGTAAGGCCATTAAACTAAGTGATCCTATTAACATAACCGTATAAACAAACGGTAAAAAAGTAATAAGACCCCCCAGTTTTCTAACATCTTGTTGGTTAGCCATACCATGAATTACACAACCAGCACCTAAGAATAAAAGTGCCTTAAAGGCTGAATGTAAAGTAATATGAAGTAGAGCAAAGTCATAATGTGAAAGTCCTATTGCTATGAAAATGTAACCCAATTGAGAAATTGTACTAAAGGCAATAATTCTTTTTAAATCATTTTGTAACATACCACTAGTAGCAGCAAAAAGAGTTGTTAATGCCCCCATAATAGTAATGAAAAATAAAGTTGTAGGACTAAATTCTAATAGTGGACTAGATCTAATTAGTAAATAAACACCAGCAGTTACCAGAGTGGCAGCATGTAGTAAACTAGAAACTGGTGTAGGCGCTTCCATTGAACCTGGGAGCCAAGAATGTAATCCTAAAACGGCTGATTTAGCACCTGCTCCAATAAATAAAAGAATACAAATTATTGTAACTAGAGTCGGGTTAATTGAAGGTGCTAATGAAAACACAACATCAAAATCTAAAGAACCAAATACTGCAATCATCATAAAGAATGAAACAGAAAGAATTCAATCTCCCACTCTATTTTGATTAAAGGCCAGAATGGCAGCTTTATTTGAGGCAATTCTTGTGTAATAGTAATTAATTAATAAGTAAGATGAAACTCCAATACCTTCTCACAGTGAATTGGAAATTAAGTTTTTATTTCTTATAAAAAGAAAATAAAAAGGGTATAGGATAATATAATTTTTGTTATTAAACAATTTGATTATAATACCTGCATTTATCAAATAATTTCAATTTAAAAATGCACCCTGGGTTTTGTTAAGTGAAGTTAACGCTTAGATTTTTAATACTAACTAGACATAGACAATACTAGTCACTTTAACCCTTGAACTATACGACTGTTCCCTAATTAGTGTGCCCTACCTTTGTTAGTGAAATTAACAAGGGTCAAGGTTGACACTATTCTGAATCTGAAGTATTTTCTTCTTTAGGTAAATGTAATTTATACATCATGCTTTCAGGCATAAAAGGTTTTACAATATCAGCTAAACTAGTTTCTTGTTTCACAGGAATAATAATAATTCATTGTCCTGGTCTTTTTTCTTCAACTCTAGTTCTTAAATTGAAATTTGTAAGTAAAGCTGCTTGTAGCAGTTCTATTTCTGCAAAAGTAAAAGAATTGGTATGTAAAATTGTTTGCCCATAGAAAGATTTTCCCCCATCGTCTGCAATTCAAAAAGCTAAACTTCTAGCAGTAAGTAATTCAGCAATATTTACAGGAACTATTTTTATATTATTATTATAAAATAATTCATAAAATTTATTTAAACAAGGAAAACTAAGGGTTTGAAATTTTATAGAGTTATAAACTTTACCTGTTCTTTTATCTGGGTTACGAGAAGGAGATGCAGGAGGGGTTTTAGTCATATCAATAAAAAAACTATAAAGAAAATATAAGTAAGCCTTATGTGATTCTAGCGATTGTTCTATTCTTAATCTTGTATTGTAAGTTGATTTTCCTCTTTCTAGAGAAGCATCTCCTAAAAGTATTCCTACTAAAATTTCTTCTTGAATAGAATTAAGCTGATAGTTCAATTTAAATTCTTTAGTAAGTTTATAATTATTATCCGTACAGAGAGGAATAGAGCTAAAACAAAATGCTGAAAAAGTATTTGAATTAAAAAAATGCAATTTAACATATGTTCACCCACATAAGCAGGTAGAGTATATGTTGTAAAAAAATTCACTTAAAATATCCCACTTATTTTATCTACACTTTCATGCAGATCTGGACTATATCTTCACCTTTGTTTATTTAATTACAAAGGGCATCGCGTGTAGTCTCTGAGGAACCTACTTTCATAATAAATATGATTTGGTTTCCTGCTGATTGCCCATTGTAACATCCTTAGAATTTTAACTGCCTATTTATTATAAAATAGAAAAGTACCTAAGGCTTTAGGATATTCCAGCATATAGCAATGTAACTAGTCTAAATTTTTACAAATTTAGTTGGCCGAGAAGCTTATAAGAGCAAAAGTTGACCAAGAAATAATACTAAATAATTACCTCCTGCTACTAAGACAAGCATAAAGAAAGTGAATAATGATAGGAATGAAAAAAATCGTTGTTGGTGAGGTTCTCCTGACATATAATAAACAGAATAAATATGTACAAAAAGTGAAACCACAGAAACAATTGATAGCATGGTTACAGACACACTATCAAATAAAAATAACCAATTAATGGTTAGTAGATCAGAATTGATCCATGACCCTAAATTAATAGTAACGGGTGATGCACATAGTGCTACTTCATAAAAGGCTAATAAAGCTAAACATGAAGCTACAGCTAGGCAAGCTATTGTGACAAATTGGCTACCAGATGTTCCAATTTTTCTACCCAATAGGCCTGCTGATATTGAACCCATTAAGGGTAAGAATAAAATTAATAAATACATTTAAATTTTTGATTGTGACGTTATACTAGTTATTTAAATAAATTTATATTAAATTGAATAAAAACAATTTCTTATGAATTTAGAAATTGTGTTTATTTAATATGAATTTATTAGGACTTTGTAACGACATTATTGGTTAGAGATATTACTCCATTTAATCTATAATAGACTATAAGAATAGATAAACCGATTGCAGATTCAGCACCAGCCAATGCAATAATAAAAAGAGCGGCCAATTGACCAAAATTATCATTGTAAGCTAAAGCATTAATTAAAAAAATAAGAGTTACAGATAAAAGCATCAATTCAATTGATACAAGCATTAAAATAACGTTTTTCCGGTTTAAAATAAACCCTACTAAACCAATAATAAATAAAGAAAGAGATCAAGGCATGTTTTATATTTTATAGTTTTTCCTTAGGGTACATCGGGACGAGTTAAAATTAGTGAATATGCTTTTTAAGCATATTAAGTTTAAAAGATTTATTTTAATATTTTTTAAAGATAATTAAAATTGTTAAAATAAGTAATTTAATTATATTTATTTTAATAAAACTTTTCTGCTTTAAAATTTTAAAGCAACAAATTAAGTTAATCAATTATTAAATAATTGATTTTATAGAATACTAATTTATTTTATAGAATACTAATTTATTTTATAGAATACTAATTTATTTAAAGTATATTTTATAATTAATATTAAAAGGTTTAGTTAGTTAATATTTAAAACAAAAATAGTTATCATTAAATAGAAATAATAAAGATGGGAGTCGAACCCATAAGAGAATATCTCCGCCATTTAACAAATGACTTATCTTACCAATGAAAACTATTCCGCATAGGTTTTATTTTAAATAAATACATTTAAAACGCACTATCGGTTGTTTTTTGTAAGAATAAATACAAATAATCAAAACTTTATTTTAATGTTCATGTAATATAATTTGTGGTATGGGTTTTTGCCTAGAGTTTGATTCGATCAAATAATTAATTGTAAATTTACAATTTTTTAATTATGTAAAATTATTATTCTTTTTAATATATGGGTTGGTTTATTATTTTGCGATCTGACTTAATTGGGTTTAATACGTCGTAAATTAATTAAATTGGCAGGTAAAAACTAAATTGGTAGGTTAAATTTAAATACGTTGAACTATTCAATATTTTAATAATCCGTATTTTATTGGAAAATGGTTTTGTAGAATTTATTTGAGGTTGACACTTTAATTAATTTTATAGATTAAACTTTTATTGAAATAATTTAATTATTTGAAAATGGAAAAGATGGGAGTCGAACCCATAAGAGAATATCTCCGCCATTTAGCAAATGACTTATCTTACCAATGAAAACTATTCCGCATAGGTTTTTACATAATTATAAACTTTATTTTAATTTTTGTTACTATATATTTTAAAGTGAAGTAAAACCTTAATAACACTAATAATCTTTTTAATAATTAATCTATTACCTGCTTCAGGTAAAATATTATAATTACATAGTAATTATTGTTTTCTTTTTTTGATAGATAATTTACAAAATTTAAAAAAGTTGAAATTTAAACTAGTAATAATACTTTTACAT
>Ga0302161_10000014_pt1 | contig 44338 bp, 37 predicted proteins | sample I_Fen_E2_1_FD_193498 | JGI IMG/M metagenome (GOLD analysis project Ga0302161, IMG submission 193498) | Peat permafrost microbial communities from Stordalen Mire near Abisko, Sweden - I_Fen_E2_1 | ecosystem: Environmental > Terrestrial > Soil > Wetlands > Permafrost | place: Sweden: Abisko...
GAACTTTAGTCCACTAATCAGCGAAAAAGAAATTAATTTTTCCATCGACAGTGAATACGATAGTTACATGGCTTATTTTGATCCCGACAAGCTGGATAAGGTCATTTACAACCTGCTTTCGAATGCGTTTAAGCATACACCTAAAGGAGGCTCCATTGTGGTAAAGATGAACTTTATTACGCGTATGGACGACGTTTACCTGCAGCTTTCGGTTTCGGATACGGGCGAAGGAATTGCTGAAATAGATTTACCACATATATTTAAGCGATTTTATATCAGTAGTAACTCCGATCAGAGTCAGAGTCATGGCATTGGGTTGGCACTTACCAACGATTTGTTGAAGATTCACAAAGGAAGCGTTGAGGTAAAAAGTAAGCTGGGTGAAGGGGCCGTATTTACAATTGAAATTCCCATTTCGAAAAATGCGTATACCGACGATGAACTTTCGCTAGAAGAGCAAAAGATAGAGAATATACCCGAAATACCGGAGTTGACAACTGAAGAAACTACACTGGAATCTGTTGAAGTGAATGATTCCACAAAAGAATTATGCATACTGGTGGTAGAAGATAACAGGGAACTAAAAACGTTGATTGCCGACCATTTCTCCAATAATTACAAGGTCTTAACGGCTGAAAACGGACTACAGGCACTCGAAGTTTTACAGGAAAATGAAATAGACCTGATAATAAGCGACGTGATGATGCCCGAAATGGATGGACTTACCTTCTGTAAAATCATTAAGGAAGATATTTCCACAAGTCATATCAATGTATTGATGCTTACGGCTAAAAACTCCACCGAAGACCGGATTGACTGTTACAATGCCGGAGCCGATTCATACATTGCAAAGCCGTTTGAACTGGCAGTGCTTGAGGCACGTGCAAAAAATCTGATAAGCAAACGGAAGCAGAAAACGGATACATTCAAAAAGAACAAAGACATCAATATATCGTCGATGGAATACGGCTCGCTGGATGAATTGTTTTTGCAACAAGCTGTTCAGACTGTTGAAAAAAGACTGGCCGACGACACCTTCGATTTCGATGACTTTGCCATTGATATGGCCTCTTCCAAGTCGACTTTACATCGAAAATTGAAATCATTAACGGGACTTTCGCCCGGTGAGTTTATTCGAAACATCCGGCTGAAACATGCTGCTCAAATGCTTGCCAACAATATTGGAAATATATCCGAAATTGCATTTGCAGTAGGCTTTAACGACCCGAAATATTTCAGTCGTTGTTTTAAAGTGGAATTTGGAATGACTCCCCGCGAATATCAGGAGTCGAAAAAGGCTTAAGTAATGGTCCGAATATAATGTACTATTTTAATTTTTCAAAGACGATACTATTTAACATCCCCTTTAGGGGCTTGGGGCGGAAAATCCATTTGAAAACTGCCCCTAAATCCCCTAAAGGGGACTTGAAATTACAACCGTATCGTCTAACTATTTTCTGAAGAATACGACATTCTTTAATTTTTCCAATAATGTCGCACCTACGGAGCTTATTGAATTCGATAACATATATAATTCTACCATAATGTCGGTACTACGTACCTGCATTAGCCACGTAGTGGCAATAGTATGGTAGATTCAATTGTTGTTTAAGGATAACAAAGCTCCGTAGGTGCGACATTATTTTTCAGTAAGAAATACGACATTATATTGTTTTACTTACTTAAAAACCAATGAGAACTTAGTGCCGGAGCACACAACTGATACTTTTTGAGCTGCAAAACTCGTTCGTACCGGTACGACTGATGTTTTCAAGTCTGCGAAGCTCGTTCGTACTAGTACGACTGATGTTTTCAAGTCTGCAAAGCCCGTTCGTACTAGTACGATTGATGTTTTCAAGTCTGCGAAGCTCGTTCGTACTAGTACGACTGATGTTTTCAGGTCTGCAAAGCTCGTTCGTACTAGTACGACGTTTTTTGTTAAGCTAGTTTTGCAGTCGTTTCAGAAAATCCACCCAATTCAGATTCCATGGATCGGTTTTTCGATCGGGGGCAATGTCGCTATGACGAAGTACATATTTAATTTTATAGCGGTTTTTGATATCCTTTACCAGCGCTACCAACGAGTTTAGCTGTGCATCAGTCGGAGCATCTTCGGTGGAAGTAATAAGCTCAATACCGATGGAACAGGAATTAAGACCCATTCTCCCGTCGGGCAATTGACTCTGCCCCGCGTGGTACGAAATGTTTTTTTCTTTTACCAGTTGATAAATGGTTCCGTCGCGCCCTAACAGGTAATGCGAACTGACATGGTAGTGCGAAAACTGTTTGATAACTAAATCAACATCGTATTTATCACCCTCGGATGCATTAAACACGGAGTGTACAATGATAACATCAATTTTCCGGTTCTGAGCCTGATGCATGCCGAAACATACGGTTTTATCTACTGTTTTTAGTTTGGTCTGCCCCGAAACAAAGGCACAGCTGAATACGAAAATCAAACACAATAAAAAAAATCGGACTTTAATAATTTGTTTCATTTTAAAAAAATTACGAATCACTCTTATCGGATATTATTTCATAAATAATCCGTTAAAGTACATCCATGCAATGTATCGGGCAAATTTACCAATCAGCATGGAGATGGCTACTTTCCACCATTTGCAACGGAAAAACCCGGTAGCTACGGCAATTACATCGCCAATAAACGGCACAAATGAGAAAAATGCAAACCAGTCGCCGTATTTCTGAATTCGCACGGTTGTTTTTTCAAGTTTTTCCTTTTTAATGTGGAAATACTTTTCAATCCATTCAATTTTTCCCAGCAACCCTACGTAATAGCTGGTCATACCCCCGGCAAAGTTACCAAGCGTTGCCACCCACACACAAGTCCACGGATCCAGTCCGCTAAAAACCATAGCGGAAAAAATAATTTCGGAACTAAAAGGTACTACAGTTGCAGCCAAAAAAGAAGCAAAAAAGAGGCCCAGATAGCCGAGTTGCATTAGTCCGGTCATTTATAGTTAGATGATGTATTTTGATACAATGAATGCTATGTTTATAAAACAGAAAATCAGAAAGAATATGCAATAAAAACTATTTTGTTTCAACGTTAATGGGTGCGACATCAATAGCGAATAAATCAGTGCAATAATGGGTAAAAACGAAACATACTGATTTTTAAAAAGTACGGTCAGCACCGAGAATGAAACTAGAAGAAAAATTAGAAAATTCAGTTTATTACGCGTATGAATAGCGTCGCTGTGCGATAATGACCTTAGCCCCACTAAACTAATTATCATCATGACGACAAGCAATGCAGCGTATATTAAGTCGGGAATCGAAAATATTGCAAAATTAAAATCAAGGTTCAACGCAAATACAAATGCCTGCGTAAAATCAAAATAAGGATCGAACAGATATCTGCCTGACAGGTACAGAATCCAGGGGATTAACGTACCAAAAATGGCTGCCAGAAACGTACGCAGAGAAAAACTCTGAAACATGATAAACCCAATCAAACAGATGGGAATGATGAAAATCAATGCGTTGATAAGTAAACTACTGACACTGATAAAAAAGCATCCCATAAAGGCCTCTCCCGACGAGTTCTTATTGCGCGACATGTTGAAAAACGAAAACAACGCAAAAATGAAAAGCGTCAAAGTAATATGCGAACCGTTTGAAATGTGGGTTCCGTTCCATACACTCATCAAAAGCAGAAAAATAAAGATGGGTAGAAAAGTACGGGTTCGGATGATGGTAAACCGGTTATTTATCTGTGCCAGCAGAAGCGCATTTATCAATGTAAAGCCCAACCCGACTAAGTTCGACTGCAGCGTATTGGGATGTAGAAATGTTTGTAGGGTTTGCACCAGACTGGAAGGTTGGTCGGCCAGAGTTATCAGTCGGCCACCAAAAAAAGACGACAGCCATAAACCACAACAGGCAAGAACCAGCAAAACAGCCATAGGAATGCTGGGTACAATCAGATTTTTTAATGAAATATGCATTTTCTGTTATTCAATTTACAATTTTGAAATTGAAAATAAATCAACCAAATGCAAACTTAGGTATACACCCCGTATTTGCATTTGGTTATTTATAGCTTCAAAGTTGACTTCTATTTTAATCCTCTTTTTTTCAATAATCCGTCAGGACTAGGATTAGCTCCTCTGAAATCGCGATACAATTTCATTGCATCTTCCGAGTCGCCACGTTCTAATATTTTTTTACGGAATGCTGTTGCTATTTTCGGATTGTATACATCACCGGTTTCTTTAAATGCTTGGAAAGCATCGGCATCAAGCACGGCAGCCCAAGTGTAGCTATAATATCCGGCATAATAATCGCCACTGAAAATATGATTAAAGAAAGTGCTCCGGTAGCGACTAATGATTTGTGGAATCAGACCAATTCTGTCCAACGATGCTTTTTCAAAAGCCACAACATCAAAACTGCTAGTATCTTTACGCATGTGGAAGTCCATATCCAGGATTGATGCAGCTAATAATTCGGTGTTGATAAAACCCTGATTAAATGTAGCTGCCTTTTGTATTTTGTCTACCAGTTCCTGTGGCATTGGCTGACCGGTTATATAGTGGCGGGCATAAGTCTTCATCACTTCAGGTTCCCAACACCAGTTTTCCATTATTTGCGATGGCATCTCTACAAAGTCGCGCGACACATTTGTTCCCGACATACTTGGATATGTGCACTGGGTCAACAAACCATGCAATGCATGTCCAAACTCATGAAACAGTGTTTCAACCTCATCCATGTTCAACAGAGATGGTTTGTCGGCTGTAGGTTTGGTAAAGTTCCCTATATTGCAAATGACCGGACGGTGGTTGATACCGTCTTTTTTATACTGCTCGGTAATACTGTTCATCCATGCTCCGGCCGATTTTCCCGCACGTGGAAAATAATCGGTATATAAAATACCAACCAGCGATTTATCAGCATCGCGTACTTCGAATACTTCTACATCCGGATTATAAACAGGCATATCGCTCAGCTTCTTAAAAGTCAAACCGTATAGTTTCGATGCTAAATCGAATACTCCTTGTCTTACATTCTCCAGTTTGAAGTAGGGTTTCAACGCTTCTTCATTCAGGTCGTATTTTTCTTTACGCAGTTTCTCTGAATAATACCACCAGTCCCAGGCTTCCAGCTTTTCGCCTTTACCTTCGGCATCCATCATTTTTTGTAGTTCGCCGGCTTCTTCCTTCGCTTTTTTCACGGCAGGCTCCCATACCGTTTTCAGCAGATCGTAAACAGCCTGAGGTGTTTTAGCCATCGTGTCGTCGAGCACAAATGCAGCCGATGTTTCGAAGCCCAGCAGTTGTGCTTTCTGCGTGCGTAGTTTAATGATTTTGTTGATAACAGCTTTGTTATCCTTATCGTTATCATGGTTGGCACGTGTAGTGTAAGCCATCAGCAAGTCTTTACGCAATTCGCGGTTCTGACTGTATTGCAGCACCGGAATAAAACTGGCTTTGTGTGTACTGAAAAGCCATTTACCCGGTTTTCCAGCTTCTTTGGCACTTTCGGCAGCAGCCTGACGTACGCTTTCGGGCAAACCGGCTAAGTCAGCTTCGTTATCCACTACTTTCTGATAGCTATTCGTTTCGTCCAACACATTTTGTCCGAAAGTAAGTTCAGCCATGCTCAGCTCTTTGTTTATTTCACGCAGTTTGGCTTTTTGCTGGGCATTCAGCGCAGCACCACTCCGAACAAATTCTCGATGGTATTTTTCCAATAACCGGTTTTGTTCTGTAGTAAGATTGAGTTTCGCCCGATTATCATACAGCTTTTTTACGCGGGCAAAAAGCTTTTCGTTCAGGTATATGTTGTCGTTGTGTTCCGATAGGATAGGAGTTATCTCGTTGGCTATCTTATCCAGTCCGTCGTTGGTATCTGCCGAGTGGAGATTAAAAAATACAGACGATACCTTTTTAAGCAACACACCGCTAAACTCTAAGGCTTCAATGGTATTACTGAAAGTAGCTGCATTTTTATTATTTGCAATGGCAGTTACTTCGGCCTGATGCTGTTTGATACCTTCTTTGAAGGCAGGCATATAATGCTCTGTTTTTATCTGATCGAAAGGAGGTGCACCGTATTTGTTTGTGTACGGCACTAGAAACGGATTGTTTGCTTGTGCTAATCCCATAATGAGTAATCCCATTGTTAGAGTTAATAATGTTTTTTTCATTTGAAAAGTTTCCTTTGTTTGTAAAACCTGTTTTTTTATGCCACAAAGATAAGTAATAAGAGTTTAACAAAGAATAATTAGCAAGTATTTATTCATTGTTTAGTCATTTCATTTAGGTCAATAACAAATTGTTTGTCCTTCCGTAGTTGTTCTACCAATTCATCCAGACCATTGAATTTTACCTCGTCCCTGATTTTCTGAATAAATTCGACTTTAATATTCTCATTGTAAATATCTTCATCAAAATCAATTATATGAACCTCCATGCTGGTATGGTAGCCGTTATCCAATGTCGGACGTGTACCAATATTCATCATCCCTTTATAAACATGATGATCCCGATAAACCAGCACAGCATATACCCCAAAAGGAGGAATCATTTTTTCCTGATCCAGACAGTATAAATTGGCGGTGGGGAAACCTATTTTGCGTCCTATTTTAAATCCGTTCATCACCTTCCCTACAAATGAATACCGATACGTCAAAATGCGGTTAGCGGTCGTAATATCGCCTCTGTGCAAAGCCAGTCTGATTTCAGAAGAACTGATATGTGGAATGTCGGAAGTAGAAAAGCGGGTAGCCTGAATTACATCTATACCCAAAGAATTGCCATATTGTTTATATTCGGGAAATCCATCGGTTCTGTTATGCCCAAACCGATGATCGTGACCCACCAGCAATGTCTTTACATTATATTTTTCCAACAAAATAGATTTCAGAAATTCATAAGCCGACAGTTCAGCCATTTCAGTACAAAAATCCAACACGATGCAGGTATCAATTCCCGTTGACTCCAGCTGAGTAAGCTTTTCGGATAATGTCGTCAGCAGTTCGGGTTTGAAGGCGGTATCAATCACTTTCCGGGGATGATTGGCAAAGGTGAAAACCACACTCTTTAGACCCTGCTTCGTTGCAATCTCTTTGAGCTCATTGATTAAAAACCGATGACCTGCGTGCACTCCATCGAAAAATCCGACTGTGGCAGCACAGGAAGCCAACGAAAATGTATCGGAAGGATATATAATATTCATAAGTAGTTACAAGTAAATAGTTACGAGTTACACGACTGTTCATCTATATAGAGGCTGTCTCAAAAGTCTTTTGGAACGCAAATAACGCAAAATGCGCAAATAAACGCAATCTTATCAAAATGGAATTCAATAAATAACATTCTACTTTACAAATCTTATTTGCGAAAATTTGTGTTGTTTGCGTTATTTGCGTGCTTTTGATACAGCTACATCATCAAATATTATTGCATACTCACTCATTATCGTGCCAATAATATGATAAAACAAAGCTCCACAGCTAAATTAATTCCAGGTACCGGCATCAAGCAGGAAACTCAGGTCTTCGTTGGGCTCTACCAGATAAGTCTGAATACCCAACTGACCGGCCTTATCAATATTTTTAGGTCCGTCGTCCAGAAACAAACATTCGTTTGCACTCACTCCGGCATCGGTAAGCACTGCTTCAAATATCTCAGCATCGGGTTTTGCCATTCCCATTTCATACGAAAGATAACATTTGTCGAAAACATCCGACATACTCTTTCCTACTTTGGCAAATTCGGCTGGTACGGTAAATTCAATATGCAGCGGATTGGTATTGCTTAGCAAGAATAAACGGAAACTCTTTTTTAGTTCCAACAACATTTCTAATTTTTGGTGAGGAATATCGAGCAAAAAAGAACTCCAGGCACGGTCAATCTGATCATCGGTAAGCGACTGCTTTGTTAGTTTTCTTATTTCATCACGGAATTGTTCGATGCTTATTTCACCTTTTTCAAATTTCAGAAAAAAACCTTTCTGTCCGAATTGCCCCATAAGCGGTTCAAAGTTTTCGAGACCTAGTTTTTTGAAATTCAACATACAGCGGTTAAGATCTAAGTTTACAAGTACACCTCCCAAATCAAAAATCAGGGTGGTGATATTACTAAATTGTTTCATTTGGGGCTAAAAAATTTATGGATAATTTTTGCAGTATGGCAAAATTTATTACTTTTGCATTCGCTTTGCAAAGATACAAAAAAAATCTCGCAAAAGTGGGGCCTATAGCTCAGTTGGTTAGTAGCACCTGACTCATAATCAGGGGGTCACTGGTTCAAGCCCAGTTGGGCCCACAAAAGCAAATCAAGCAGTTACATTATGTGTAGCTGCTTGATTTTTTTTGGTTTTGTGCAAAACGCATAAGCCGGCTGCCCGTTTTCACCTCTTTCCTTGTACTGGTTCGTGTTTTTCTCCGGGCATATTCGCGCTCAAAGAATAAACACGATATATGTTTGTGTTTATTTTGAATATATAATCATTGAAAAACAACAGTATAATATCTATATACCCTAAAGTTCAATAAACCTTTTAGCTCCTACAATATACCTTTTAGCTCTTACAATGTATATTCTAGCACTTAGAATGTACCTTTTAGTTCCTACAATGTATATTGTAACTCTTAGAATGTAGCTTGAAGGTCCTACAATGTATATTGTAGTACTTAGAATGTAGCTTTAAGGTCCTACAATGTATATTGTAGTACTTAGAATGTAGCTTTAAGGTCTTACAATGTATATTCTAGCACTTAGAATGTAGCTTTAAGGTCTTACAATGTATATTGTAGTCCTTAGAATGTAGCTTTAAGGTCTTACAATGTATATTGTAGCACTTAGAATATAGCTTTAAGGTCTTACAATGTATATTCTAAGTCCTAGAATGTTTATCGTAACTTAGGGTAGGGGGTCTATTCAATAAACTGTGTCAATGGAACATTATATTCTTATAATTGCTTAACTTATTAATAACAAGCCAAAACAAGCAATTAATCAGAAAAATGGTTGTTGATGTAATAATTTGTTTTTACCTTTGGTGCTTAATTAGCAAAAAACAAGCTAAACATCAATAAAAAGACTGCGGCTTAAATTCCTGTATAAGCATCTTGTTGAATTTGGGTCAAAACATGAAAAGCAAACTAAGAATGTTTTAGCTGGGAATAATGTTTAGATGAGGGCGCTAGGGGGATGATATAAATTGTTAGCCACAATAATAAAAAAAAGACTGAATGAAAGTATTTATAAGTTATAGTCATAAAGACAAGAAATTTGTTGATTCACTGACAGAAAAACTTAGAGAGAATAACATTGAGGTATGGAGAGATACTGAAGAACTATCAATTGGACAGAATATTGCAGATAAAATTAAAGATGCTTTGTCCAAAATTGATTATTTTATTATCATTCTTTCTAAAAATATTAGCAATTCGAGTTGGGTAAGCTATGAACTCTCAGCGATTTTATTAAATGAAACTTCAAAACAGGAAACAATAATACTTCCTATATTAATTGAGGAATGCGAAATACCATTTGCCCTAAAAGATAGATTATATGCCGATTTTACAAAATCTTATGAAGAAGGATTTAAGAAACTCCTGAATTCAATATATTCATCTAAGAAAGAAACATATAAAACTATTCAAGAAACGGATAAACCTATAATTGATACTTATGAGTTTCAAATAAAGAATTTAAAAAATGAATTTTCTAATGGGAATCTCTCTTTGTTCTGTGGAGCGGGTATTTCATATGATGCTGGTGTACCAACATGGAACAAGCTTCTGAAAGAATTACTGAAAGAAATATATTCTGATAATACTCAAATACCTGACATTGACACTAAACTTGCAAATATCTTTCAAAAAAGAATTAATCTTTCTCCATTAATCTTAGCCCAATATCTAAAGATACTTTTAAATAGAAAATTTACAGAAACAGTTAAAAAGAAGTTATATGCTAATTGCACGGATGAAAGTTTGATGATTGATTCTATTGCTAAATTAGTTCGAAAGAAAAGAGGTAAAAATAGACTATTATCCTTGGTAAATTTTAATTTCGATGATCTTGTTGAGACCAAACTAAGTAAGGAAAGGATAAGATTTAAGACTATTTACACAGAAGGAGAGAGAATTAAAGACAATGAATTTCCAATATTTCATCCACATGGATTTCTCCCAAGAGACAAAAGGCTAACTTCAAAAAACGAAATAGTATTTAGTGAAGATGCATATCATTCACAGTTTATGGATCCATTTATTTGGAGCAACTTAGTTCAACTAAATCACCTGAACAACAATACATGTTTGTTCATTGGTATTAGTTTGACTGACCCTAATATGAGGAGATTATTGGATGTATCTATAAGAAAAAATGGAAAAGGAGAAAAAAACCATTATATAATCAAAACAAGATATAAAATCTCTGACTTGTATCCAGAAAAGGATTTGTCAAACATTAAAAGTGAAACCATTATACCTATTGTTGAGAATATAGAGGAACAAGATGCTAATAATTTGGGATTTAATGTTATATGGGTTAATAGTCATGCAGAAATACCTAATATTCTACTAGAAATATGTAAATAATGACTGTGGCTAATACTTAGGTTTCCTCTGATCTGCAAGACCCAGCCCGGGTATATAGGGGGTAAACGCTCAAGCGCTGGTTGACCGTATTCCTTTAGCTTGATTCAAGTGGGGTTCGGAAATAAGCTATGTATTCATTATGTTGTACATAGTCGAAATCAGAATTCACAGAATAGGTGTTGGCATGAAGAGAGTAGAATGGGATAGGAGTAGAGCTATATCTTCATTCTGATAATTATAAAATTCGGTGAATTCTGATTTTGATAGTTTCGTAGGTTTTACTCCCGCATTCACGTTTTCACAAGGCGTCAGCGAGGAAAACAGAACAAGTCTCGGATTGTTATGGTCAACAATAAAAAAGAAAATAGAAACTTTTATCCACGAATAATATTTAAACTCAAATACTGGTAAATATGGAAAGAAATAAATCGAAAAAGTTAGTGCTCTTTATCCTGTGTGTTTTTATCCTCGCGTTAATTTATACCTTTTTTGATAGTCATGCGAATTATGATTCTTCATATACACTTGGCTGGTCAATGGGGCGAAATACCAGACACATTATAAAGATATTTGCTACTCTTACTTTGATATTATTGGCTTTTAGGAACTTTAAAGCCCGAAAGTCAGATAAGCGCAATTCATAATTGATTAGATGTGATTTACATCAAACTAAAGCAATTAAAAGCCATTGTTTCGCTCTCTCTCTCTCTATATCCTAATTCCAGAACTTACCCGTTGTGACGTAAAATCCGGCTATTCTTTTGTAGAAAGAATGCCGAAAATACAGGATTGTACACTCTGTGGAAAAATGCAACAACTTGTAGATGCATAAACCGGAAATGTCTAACCCGCTTTCCAGACAGCTGTATCTGAAATTCTCCAATAGGGTATAAAACACAAACAACGCAAAAAGTTGTGCTTTTTGCGTTGTTTGCATCAGGGCGGATCTTTTTCCTGTTCTACAGTATTCCTTTAATCATCATCTCTGTCGTGTCCGTGCCTATGTTCTCTGTCACGATCATGATGTCTGTCTTGATCTCCGTCCCAATGCCTGTCGTCGCGTCGGGGCCTGTCTGCTTCGCGGTAATCTCTTCTGTCCACGTATCTCCGGTCAAAGTCACGGTGATGCCTGATCCGGTACATCTCCATGTGCCGTTCGTTGTAACGGTAGGGGTAAGGTGTGTTTAGTGCCAGTTCTATTTTGGGGGCAGTTGCCAGACTGATCATGGCAAACACGTCCGGTAGACGAACACTGGTGACCCACCTGCCTCTGTCCGGATAGATATAAACATCCCGACGAGTATCGTAATAGATATTCTGCTCCGGAAAATAGATATGACGCACATTGGCTCTGTATCCATGAGCCGGTACCCAACGCGGAGGATAGGCTTTCAATGTTTCAACTGGCAGGGTTAAACTAATAGTAAGTAGTGCGATAACAGCAACTACGAATGATTTCGTTTTCATAATTCGTATATTTAAAAAATGGATAAATAGTGTTCCTCGCAGGTCGTAAAGCAAATACAATACCAGAACAAATTTTATAGAGATAAGCGAACATGAATTTTGGTGATTATTATGCAACACTAAAGCTCTATACCGGCTTTGGTATGGTTGACTATTACTGGTGCAGGGCTGATTTTCAGTCCGGTATTTCCTCCTTTTTTTGTTCCTTATGATCCCTCAGGGGTACATGCAAAAAACGGGAGCTTTCTTTTCAGAAAACTCCCGTTTTTGTATTCCGTATTTTTATATCAGAACTTGTAACGAACAGCCAACGCTATACCATCGTATGCACCACCATAACTGTTTGGCAATACATACCAACTAGGACGGTAATCTAACGATAGTTGCAAGGGGATATTAAAGTTGTACTCAATTCCTACCTGACCTGCAATACCCAGTGCAAAACCTTTGTAGTCGCTGTTATGATCACCACTCCACGATCCGATCTGAGGGCCAAGACCTGCATACCATTTAAAGCCCGGAGCCAGTTCGTCCAGATTCCAAACCCATTGATAAATACCGGTTAAGCCAAAGCCAGAATAGCCTTGATTGTTATCCCAACTGTTTAGTCCCAAAGTTAGTTCCAGCCTGTTGGTAGTACTTAATGTTGATTGAAACGTAATTTCGCCACCATTACCAAAACGTAAACCAATAGCATTTTTCTCTGACTGTGCGCTTAATGTGCTCATCATACCCGCTACCAATGCGAGTGTCAAAATCATTTTTTTCATACTTTCTTTGTTTTTCTTGCCGAAGCTTTAGTTTTATTTATATTGATAACATCCGTTGAGATGTATTGTTTGTTTTTGGTAGTAAAATGTCTGGAATCTATAATTTACTACAAGAACACTTTAGCAATTGCAATTATTAAGCCATACTTTAATTTTAATGTAGATTTGTTTCTCCCAATGGTGGATCTGGATAAAGAAAAAGCACCTACAGAATATGTAAGTGCTTTTATAATATATGGTTGTATGGGTTACTTAATGCTTAATTCATTAATCAGTCGTTGAGCTCCGCCTACTTTGTCCATCACAAACAAGATGTAGCGAACATCCACACTGATGGTACGCTGCAAGTCGGGTTCAAATACAATGTCGCCGCTCATGGCTTCCCAGTTTCCGTCGAACGCCAAACCTAGCAACTCACCTTTGGCATTGAAGATAGGACTACCCGAATTACCACCGGTAATATCTGTATTGCTCAGAAAAGCCACATGCATTTCGCCTGTTTTCTGGTCGAGATAAGCACCATAATTCTGTTCCCTGATGGCTTTCTTTAGCTTGGGCGAAACATCAAACTCTTCGTCGCCGGGAATCTCTTTTTCCAGAATACCTTTGGTGGTGGTATAATACTTATAACTTACTGCATCAGCAGGATTATAACCTCCTACTTTACCAAAAGTCAAGCGCATGGTAGAGTTTGCATCTGGGTACATCGGTTTCCCTTTTTCGGCAGCCATGGCTTTGATGCCGCTTTCGTACACCCGTTCGGCATCTTTAATCTCTTCACTTAGTTTGGTATATTCATCACCGCGGACAGATTCCATAGTTTTCCGTACTTCTTGCGAAAAGACAAGAGCAGGGTCTTTAAATAAATCTACATTGTGACTTTTAATGGCTTTGGTGATTTTTTCCAGCGATGTAAAATCCGATTTTTCGAATAAATACTTTGCATACCGGTTGTAATCGCCTTTAAATTTCTTTTGAATAACCGTGTATACTTCGGGCAGAGCATCAGCGTCAACCGACTTTTTATAAATATCCAACATAGCTACCAACGCAGCCTGATCAACGGCCGGATAATAATCTTTATAAGCAGCTTTTACCTCAGTGAGCAAAGAGTCCTGGCTTATGTCTTTTTTCATGATTCTTTCCACCTGATTAGCAATACGGGGCATCTCTACTCCGCTAACCAACGACTCAATCAGGTAACTTAATGCTTTACTATATGGATAAATTTTGCCATAGTCGTTAGCCAGTGTTTGCAATACATTTTTGTATTTTGCTTTTCGTTCGGGGGTGCTGTTAGCCCATTCTGCAAATTCTTTTTCCTGACTTTGTTTTTCGGCTATAATGCCCAACTTTCCGATTGCTTTATTCATGCCTATGCTGTTCTTCCAATAATTGGAGCTGCGGGCAAACTTGCTGGCATACGCAATATTGATTGCTTCGTCTACACGCATAAAAGAGTGCCACACATCTTGTTTGGCACCTCGCACCTCGATGCGTGCCTGATTGGACGTTTTCATACGGTTGTTTACACCCCACGATGACAGATATCGGTTTGTACTACCCGGATTACCCATAATCATGGTATAATCGCCCGGCTGATAACCTTTGTTGGAAATGGTTGCAAAACGTTTTGGCGAGTAAGGCACATTGTCTTTAGAGTATTTAGCTGGCTTCCCGTTGGGTGAGCAATACACCCGAAATACCGAGAAATCGCCTGTATGGCGTGGCCACATCCAGTTGTCGGTGTCGCCACCAAATTTTCCGATAGAGATCGGAGGTGCATAAGCAAACCGAACATCGGTAAACTCTTCGTAAACGAATAAGTAGAACTCGTTGCCCGAATAAAACGACCGTACACGACCTATATAACCGGTGCCTTTTTCAGCTTCTTTCTGAATTACTCCGGTAATAGAATCTTGCTTTTCGATACGGGCTTTGCCCAGTAAATTGTCTGGTAGTTGCGATATAACACGTTCGGTAACATCCTGTATTTTTACCAGAAACTTCACGGTAAGCCCCGGGGTGGGAATTTCATCGCTCAGCTTTTCAGCAGAAAAACCGTCTTTCAGGTAATTGTGTTGTACGGAGCTGTGTTGCTGAATAGATTCAAATCCACAGTGGTGATTGGTGAAGACCAGCCCTTGATTGGATACCATCACACCCGTACAGCCATTTCCAAACACGATAACAGCATCTTTCAGACTTACACTGTTATCGCTGTAAATGTCTTCAGCTGATAGTGTCAGACCCATACCGTTCATCTTTTGGATGTTTAGCTTCTGAATCAAAGGCAGCATCCACATACCTTCGTCGGCTTTTACCCCAATAAACATACTGAGCGCAAGCAACACAATGAATAGTTTTTTCATTTAAATAGAAATTGAATATTTAATTGTTGATATTAATTCTTGTTGGATAAAACGAAAATAAAAAACTTTAGCGTTGAAACCCTCGTATTAGTGTTTCGGTTGGACGTAAAAGGGCGTTTGCTTGAAACCTAATCTTTATATGCAATTCATCGGACATTAATATTGTACAAATGTATGAATTTTTTTTCATGTTTTCAGATTTTAGTCCTCGCACATCCGGCAGGTCTGAGTGCTAAAAGTAAAAGAGACTGCCTTATGCCGACAGTCTCTTTTACTTTTATATTTTAATTAGATCGGATTTATTTATACATTCTTTCACGAATAGCTTTAATGTCTTCCGAAGTCACGTAATCATCATAATCCATTTGTTTGTCGATAATGCCTTTTGGAGTCAGTTCGATGATGCGGTTACAAACGGTTTGAATAAACTCGCGGTCATGCGAAGCCATCAATACGTTGCCTTTGAAGTTTACCAGGGTGTTGTTGAAAGCCTGAATAGATTCCAAATCAAGGTGATTGGCCGGAGAGTCGAGTATCATCACATTGGCGTTCCGAAGCATCATCCGCGAAATCATACAGCGCATTTTTTCACCTCCCGATAGCACACTGGCTTTTTTGTATATCTCTTCACCTGCGAATAACATCTTTCCCAGATAACCGCGAATAAAGGACTCGGTAGTATCGGATGAGAACTGTCCCAGCCAATCTACCAGATTTAAATCGGTATTAAAGAATTCAGAATTATCAAGCGGCAAATAAGCGTTGGTTATCGTTATTCCCCAGTTGTAAGTACCTTCATGTTCTTTATCATGTTCGTTGATAATTTCAAAAAATGCCGTCATGGCACGCGGATCACGTGACAGGAAAATGATTTTATCGTTTTTCTCTACATTAAAATTTACATCTTTGAAAAGAACGGTGCCATCTTCGGCTGTTTTACCCAGTCCTGCAATTTCCAACACCATATTTCCCGGATCACGATCGGGAGTGAAAATGATTCCCGGATACTTACGTGTCGATGGTTGTATCTCGTCGATATTCAGCTTTTCAAGCATCTTCTTACGACTGGTAGCCTGTTTCGATTTAGCTACATTGGCACTAAACCGACGAATAAATTCTTCCAGTTCCTTTTTCTTTTCTTCGGCTTTTTTGTTCTGGTTCTGTTGCTGACGCAGTGCCAACTGACTTGATTCGTACCAGAAAGAGTAATTACCCGAGAATAGCTGCACTTTTCCGAAGTCAATATCCACCGTGTGGGTACTTACCGCATCTAAAAAGTGTCGGTCATGCGAAACCACTAATACGGTGTTTTCATAATTGGCCAGGTAATTTTCCAACCACATTACAGTGTCCACATCCAAATCATTGGTAGGCTCATCGAGTAGCAGGTTGTCCGGTTTTCCGAATAGCGCACGTGCCAACAGCACACGTACTTTTTCCATCCCGCTGAGTTCTTTCATCAGCTGGTAATGTAAATCTTCTTTGATTCCCAGTCCGCTTAATAGTGATCCGGCTTCGCTTTCGGCATTCCATCCGTTTAGTTCGGAGAATTTGTCTTCCAGCTCTGAAGCCCGAATGCCATCAGCATCCGAAAAATCTTCTTTCAAGTAAATGGCATCCTTTTCATCTTTAATCTTCCAAAGTACCGTGTGTCCCATCATCACAGTGTCAAGCACGGTGTATTCATCAAACTCAAAGTGATCTTGCTTTAATACCGAGAGTCGTTCGGCCGGGCCAAACTGAACGTTTCCGCGTGTAGCATCGAGATCACCGCTGAGCATGCGTAGGAAGGTGGACTTTCCGGCACCATTGGCTCCGATAATTCCATAACAATTGCCGGCAGTAAATTTCAAATTTACGTCAGAAAATAAAACTCGTTTGCCAAATTGAATGGCTAAATTAGATACAGTAATCATTTTAGTTGATTGAAGTAGTTGAACTGATTCTCATCAGTAAGGTTGCATTAACTTGATACTATTTTAAAACAAAGAATAGAACCAATCTGTTTTCCAGACTCGTTCTATTCTTGTAATTTATTTCAAAGCTGACTTTTTCAGAAATAATTATTCTATAATTCCCAGACTGCGGGCATCTCTTGAGATCTTCTCAATAGACTCGTCAATCTGATCGAACGTATGTGTAGCCATCAGCGAATAGCGAATCAGTGAATCTTCCGAGCGTACTGCCGGAGAAACTACCGGATTCACAAATACACCGTCATCCATCAACATACGTGTCAGTTTAAATGTCTTTGTGTTATCACGTACATAAAGTGGAATGATCGGAGTTTCAGTAGGTCCGATTTCAAAACCTGCTTTCTGAAATCCTGCTTTGGCACGAGCAGTGTTTGCCCATAAAGCATCTTTACGCCAGGTTTCTTCAGCCATTACGTCCAATGCTGCCAATACACAACCGGTAGAAGCCGGGGTAATAGAAGCACTAAAGATTAATGTGCGCGAGTTGTGTTTCAGATAATTGATAATATTATTATCGGATGCAACGAATCCACCAATGGTTCCCAGCGATTTGCTGAATGTTCCCATAATCAGATCTACATCTTTTGACACACCGAAATGTTCGCAGATACCTGCACCTGTTTTGCCGAATACACCTAATGAATGCGCTTCATCAACGTAAATTGAAGCATTGTATTTCTTTGAAAGTTCTACAATTTCAGGTAATTTAGCTACATCGCCTTCCATGCTGAATACACCATCTACTACAATAAGTTTCAACTTGTCTGGTTCGCATTTCTTGAGCAATTTTTCCAAAGCATCCATATCGTTGTGACGATATTTCAGTTGTTTGGAGAATGACAACCGTTTACCTTCTACAATAGAGGCGTGGTCGAATTCATCAAAAATCAAGTAATCTTCACGACCGGTAACACATGGTATAACTCCTGAATTGACAGTAAAACCGGTTGCATAAACCAAAGCAGCTTCTTTATGAACTAGCTTTGCCAGACGATCTTCCAATTCAATATGAATATCCAATGTTCCATTTAAAAAACGAGAACCGGCACAACCTGTTCCATATTTTTCAACGGCTTTAATAGCTCCTTCTTTGAGGCGGGGATGATTTGTTAACCCTAGATAGCTGTTTGAACCAAACATCAATACTCGTTTACCACCAATGGTTACAACTGTATCCTGATCGGACTCGATGGGACGAAAATACGGATAAACGCCCATTGCTTTTGCTTGCTGGGGCGCATCATATTGTCCCAACACATCACTTAGTTGACTCATAGAATTTATATGTTTGTAAATAAAAACGGCTGCAAAGATACGAAAAATATTAGGAAAATAGTTACATCCTTTGCTGCCTCGCAGATTAATGGCTACTTTTGTAACCTGTAATAAAACATTAATTATCACGTGAGCAAACAAATAGATTACAAATTATTGCCCGCTCTGGTAGCCCGGAAGGAAAATGAATGGAAACGTTTTTTAATAAAAAATAAGAAGAAATTAGAAGGGCTTGATCTCCATGTTCATTCCCTCCATCATGAAGTTGTGGAGCGAATAGACTGCCTGACTTGTGCAAATTGTTGCAGGTCGTTAGGACCGCGCATAACTGATAAAGATGTCGAACGTATGGCTAAGGCTCTTAGGATGAAAGCAGCTGATCTGATCTCAAAATATCTGCACATCGATGAAGATGGTGATATGGTTTTTCAGTCGATGCCGTGTCCGTTTCTGGGAGCCGATAATTATTGTGCTATTTATGAGTCACGTCCCAAAGCATGCCGTGAATATCCGCATACGGACCGTAAACGATTTTATCAAATCTTTAACTTGTCTGTTAAGAATGCTTACACTTGTCCGATAGTGTATGAAGTGCTTGATAATCTGACTAAATAATTATTTCTCAGCAAAAACAGACTTTTGCATCACTCCGTATTTGTCGAACGATTTTCCAACGGTGAAGAAAATACTGAGCGAAATACTTAATACGGTTGATGCTAAAATGGCAATCATGATGGCGATTTGATATTTGATGGCCACCAACGGTACCGAACCACCCAGAATCTGACCGGTCATCATACCCGGAAGTGACACAATACCCATCGTGGCCATGGAGGCAATGGTTGGATTCATGGCCGAAACAAAGCTCCTTTTGGCAAAATCGCGCAAAGCCTCGAAACGGGTGGCACCCAGTGAAAGCTTGTAGAAGTAAAGTTGTTCGTCTTTGCGGATGGATTTATAAAAGTCGCCCAGTCCGACGATGTTTGCACGTAAGGAATTGCCCAATACCATACCTCCAATAGCAATCATGTATTTAGCATCGAGAATAAAACTCAGCTTTGCAATAAAAAAATTGAAATAGAGCACAACAAAGAAGTTGGCCAGCACAAAGGAAAGTAACACGGGACGAACAAAATGCCGGAGTTTGAGACCGGAGTTTTTGATAACAGAGAAAACGGCTACAGTTATCATGGCCAGAAACCAGATGGAGTTCAGCAGCCAGTTATTAAACCGGAACACAAACTCCAGAAAGAAGCCAACCAACACCAGCTGAATGACCATCCGGAGAGTAGAAATCAATAATTTCTTAGTCAGACCCAGTTTTAAATACCAAATGCCCAGCAACGGAACGAGCAGCAATATGCCGCACATCAGCATTGAAAAGATGGAAAGATCCTGAGCTCCATTCATAATCAGTCTAGTTTTAATGTTCGGGTTATGGCCTCTGCAGGCAGATAATTGTCGTGCGAAATAGAAAGCACGGTAAAAGTGGGATTGAGTAAGAAATAATCAAGCACCTTCGATTTAAGTGATTTGTCGAGAGCCGACGTAATCTCATCAAGAAAAAAGATATTCCTTTTGAGCAATAAAGCGTTGATAATAGCTACGCGTTGTTTTTCGCCACCCGAAAGCTCTTCGATGTTTTTTTGTAATAATGTGTCTGGCAATTCGAATGCATTCAGCAATTCTTCCAGTTCATCCAACGAACTGTTTTTATATTCAGCATTGGCCTTGAGCGACAGTGTTTCATTGAAAAACGTTTGCAGGTTTCCGCGTCCGATATTCAGATCCTGACTTACGTAGGCCACGCGTCGACGCAGATTCCAGACAGAGATCTCGGTAAGTAACTCGTTTTCGAAATAAATCTTCCCGCTATCAGGTTGTTCGAAACCCAATAATAAGCGAAACAAGGTGGTTTTACCAATTCCCGAACGACCGGAAACAATGATTTTTTCGCCTTCCTGTATGTCGAATGAAAAATCCTCCAGTACAAATTGGTCGGAAAACTGCTTGGTCAGATGCTCTAGTCTAAACATGGGACTAAGCCTTAAGTTTTTCAATATCTTCCCAGAAGCCAGGATATGATTTACTTACCACCTGCGGTTCTTCAATAACAAGCGGAGTAATCAGAGCAGCCGGAGCAAAAGCCATAGCCATGCGATGATCTTCGTAAGTAGCAATGCTCACGGGTTGAGCTGCGTCACAACGGTTGCCGGCCCATGCCAGTTGACCTTCGGCCGGTTCGGTAAGCACAAAACCCAGTTTGCCCAGTTCGTTTATCAAAGCCGCTATTCTGTCGGTTTCTTTAATTTTCAGTGTTTGTAATCCGTCGAAATGAAAAGGAATACCTTTCATGCAGCAGGTAACGGCAAATGTCTGAGCCAGGTCGGGTTGGTTTACAAAGTCGTATTCAAACTGTTCTACGTACTTTCCGGTGGCTTGCAATAACACGCCTTCAACCTGATACGTACTACTTACGCCGAGTTGTTCGAAAAGAGCGGCTACTTTGCTGTCGCCCTGATAGCTGTTTTGGTTTAATCCGGTGAGGAAGATTTGCCCTTTGCCGGCTATGGCTAACACTTCGTACCAGTATGAAGCTGCCGACCAGTCGGATTCTACTTTGTACTGAATGGGCTTGTATGTTTGTGCCTTGATGTCGATTATATTGTTGCTAAAATCAACAGCCACACCGTATTCTTTCATCATGTTCAACGTCATATTAATATAAGGTACCGAAATGACATTGCCTTCGAGTATAATTTTCAAGCCGTTTTGCATATAAGGCGCAATCATCATCAAAGCCGAGATATACTGACTGCTTACGCCGCCGTTCAACCTTATTTCGCCACCAGTAAGGGCACTGCCAAAGATGCGCAGAGGCGGAAATCCTTCTTTTTCTACATATTCAATACGTGCTCCGAGTGTGGTGAGCGCATCGACCAGCAATTTTATAGGGCGTTGTTTCATGCGTTCGCTGCCGGTGATGACCCATTCGCCCACCGTTTTCGACAGAAAGGCCGTGAGAAAGCGCATGGCTGTACCGGCTGCACCGATGTCGAAGGTACGGTCGTTGGAGTCGAGTGCTTTTACGGTTACACGGGTATCATCGCAGTCCGACAGGTTTTGAATGTCGTACGGACTATAAGCCAAAGCATTCAAAATTAATGCCCGGTTGCTGATACTTTTTGAAGCCGGAAGGGTTATTCGGAGGTCGATTGTTTGTGGCTGAATGTGCAGGTGTTTGCTGGTCATAATTTAAAATAAGAAATAGTTACGAGTTACAAGTTACGAGATGTTGGTTACGGGTTTACAAGTAATATTCTTCCAGAATTATTGAAAAATAAAATAAGTACGTGCCATGAATCAGTTTATAAAAAACTCTATATTAACTGCCCCCAACCCCCTCCCGATATAATCGGGATAAATGGCAGGGGCTATCGAAGTGCGATATGTGCGAAAAGAATCAACATTTTCACGCGGCAAAAGTCCCCTTTAGGGGATTTAGGGGCGGATGAAAAATAAGACAAACTAATTTCGGGCATGCACTTAGTACTTTTGAGAACACTTAATCTTCCAAAAAGGAATACAAAAGTACATTATTTTTTACGGTTGAGCATATCCAGGCTGATTTTTACAGCCGGATGCCGATCAAAAAACCATATCTTTGTGATGAAAATAAATGTTTATGACAATATGAACAAAATACGTTTTTTTCTGGCTGTTTTTTTCTGCCTTTGCCTGCATACTGCAACAGCACAGCAGCTGAAAAAAGTTACTCCCGGTCAGGTTGGACTTGATGCCGCTAAATTGCAGCAGACCGACAATATCATCCAACAGGCTATTGATAAAAAAGAAATACCCGGTGCTGTGCTGGCAGTGGTACGCAGTGGTAAAATGGCTTATCTCAAAGCTTATGGCAACAAGCAGGTATATCCTACCGTAGAACCGATGGACGTGAACACGGTTTTCGACATGGCTTCGTGTACCAAACCGATGGCAACCGCCATTTCTATGCTTATACTCACCGAAAGAGGGTTGGTACGACTGCAGGACAATGTAAACATGTACATTCCCGGATTTACATTTATGACCAGGGATATAGAAGTGCTGAATTTGATGACACACACTTCCGGCTTGCCGGCTTATGCTCCCGAAGAGACACTCAAAAAGCGATACGGCTCACCCAACCCCGCCGGATTTATGGAATATATTGCTTCATGCAGACGCGATTTTGAACCGGGCACTAAAATGCAGTACAGCTGTCTGAATTATATTACGCTGCAACATATTATTGAAAATTTAAGTACTAAAAGCCTGCGGGATTTTGCCAAAGAAAACATTTACGATGTACTGGGCATGACTCACACCGACTTTAATCCCACGGGGGAGACGCTGGAACGTTGCGCTCCTACTTCGAGACTGAAAGGCACCGAGGTGCTGAAAGGGGTGGTGCACGACCCGCTGGCACGTGAACTGAACGGAGGCGTTTCGGGCAATGCGGGACTTTTTTCGGATGCGAATGATATTGCCATTCTCGTAGCGGCTTTGCAAAATGGCGGGGAATGGAACGGCAAGCGGATTTTACAGCCTCAGACCGTGAAGCTGATGCGCACCATACCGGAATCATTAAAGGTTTTCGGGCGCACTCCCGGTTGGGATATGTCGTCGGTTTATGCCAGCTGCAAGGGCAGCCTGCTTAGTCCTGCCACCTATTGCCACACCGGATACACGGGAACGTCCATTGTGATTGATCCGGACAATGACATAGCCATTATTTTGCTCACTAACCGCGTTCATCCAGTGGACAAAGGCAGTGTGGTGAAACTGCGAAAAATGGTAGCTGATGCGGTGGCAGGTGCCATGATCAGGGGAAAGTAGTTACGAGGAAATAGTTACGAGTTACAAGGTGATGATCTGAATGTGAGTGTAAATAACAGATTGGTATTATTGTATTGTTGGATTTAACTGTGCGGAATACTTGCGAAACAATCTACGACAGGCATAAGGTCATTCCGGAGTTTGGCGATATTAAAACCTTTTGCATGCAGGTTGTGCCGAAAAGGTGCGGGAACATATTATTTGCAAATAATTTCTTGCCGCAGTTTTGTAACGCTAAATTCTTTTCACATAAGATTGCGCCGAAGGATTGCGCGGCAATATTATTTGCAAATAATGTCTTCCTGCAGTTTTGTAACACAAAAACTTTTCACATAAGATTGCGCCGAAGGGTTGCGCGGCAATATTATTTGTAAATAATGTCCTGCCGCAGTTTTGTAACACTAAAAGCAGTTTGCCTGAAGTCGGGCGGAACATATACAGGGTAATTTACGGCGTGCCTGAAACCTTGCTACAACTTTGCAACAACAAAAACGGCGCGCCTGAAAGCTTGCCGCAGTTTTGTAATGCTAAAACAGTGTGCCGGAAACCTTGCTGCAGTTTTGTAATGATAGAAACGGCGCGCCGGAAAGCTTGCCGTAGTTTTGTAATGTCAAAACGGCGCACCGGAAACCTTGCTGCAGTTTTGTATTGATAAAAACGGTGCGCCGGAAACCTTGCCGCAGTTTTGTAATGCTAAAACGGCGCACCGGAAAGCTTGCTGCAGTTTTGTAATGACAAAACGGTGCGCCGGAAACCTTCCTGCAGTTTTGTAATGATAAAAAGGTGTCCCTGAAACCTTACTTTGGTATTTCTATTGGACTATTTCCCAAAAAAAATACAAGATTGTTTGCTGAGTAATAATACCAGACAAACAATCTTGTAATTCGTAACTATCTTCTTGTAAATCTCCGTGTAAGATTACTTATACAGCCAGTTCGTAAATCTTACGCGCATCGTCGGCGTTCAGTTTTACAAAGTTGCCAAGGGTTGCAGCACCGCTCGAAAACAATGTTTTTACCAGCGTTGGAATATCTTCGGCTTTTGCTCCAAGTCCGGAGAACCGCACCGGCATTCCCATTGAGCTTAAGAACTGTTCTAATTTATAGATTCCCTGCAATGCTGTTTTTTCGGGTTGCTGAAAATCCATTTCGCAGCCCCACACCCGTACGGCCATCTGTGCAAAACGCATCACATCGTGGTTCATCACATATTTCATCCAGGCCGGAAACATCACTGCCAAACCGGCTCCGTGCGCTACATCATACAAAGCTGAGAGCTCGTGTTCCAGCGCATGTGTAGACCAGTCCTGCTCGCGACCCACGCCGCAAACATCGTTGTGAGCCACCATGCCAGCCCACATAAGGTTGGCGCGCGCGTCATAATCGGCAGGATTAGCCAATGCTTTGGGGGCTTCTTTTATAATGGTTAGCAAAATGCCTTCACACAGCCGGTCGGTTATTTCCACCTCCTGCGTGTTGGTAAAATAGCGTTCCATCACGTGTGCCATCATATCGGTGCAACCACAGGCCGTTTGATATGCCGGCAGAGTACAAGTGAGTTCGGGGTTTAATACCGAGAATACCGGACGAAGCGCATCGCCTCCGCAACCGCGTTTGAGCATGCCGTTCTCGTGTGTAATCACCGAATTACCGGAGCCTTCGCTACCCGCTGCCGATATGGTAAGGATGGTAGCCACCGGCAATGCTTTCGTCATAGCTTTGCCCTGATAAAAATCCCAGAAATCACCGTCGTAAAGTGCGCCTAGCGCAATGGCTTTGGAGGAATCAATAACACTTCCGCCACCCACAGCTAAAACGAAATCGATTTTCTCGCGTTTACATATTTCAATACCTGTGTATACCAATCCGCTGCGAGGGTTGGGCATAACACCGCCCAGTTCGACAAACGAAATGTCTTCGGCTGTGAGTGATTGTTTCACTCTATCCAGCAGACCACTTTTAATGACCGATCCGCCACCGAAATGGATTAATACTTTTGTTCCGCCAAACCGTTTTACCAGTTTTCCGGCTTCGTTTTCCCGCTCTTTGCCAAATACAAAGAGTGTAGGACTGTAAAAATTAAAATTGTTCATGTTTAAGTAATAAATGAATAGATAACAACTTCAGTCAGTTGTCAGGACTTTAATATCTCGATTAGCTGATCCGCCACCGCCGAGCTTTTATCCAATCCTTTATTCATGTCCTGGATAAAGGCATTTTCCTCAACCGTTCCGCGCACCGCTTCAAAGTCCAGCTGCACTTCTTCTTCATTGCCATCTAGTCCAAATCCGGTTCGGGCCACAGCATTGAATTCTTTTTTAGCATCGCGTATAATCAAATCGCTGAACGTTGCCGCTGCTTTTTTCCAGTTTTCAATGAGGGGAATCAAATCCTGTGCTTCTGTTTCAACCAGTGCTTTGCCGGTAAATTGAGGCAATAAGGCTTTAGTCCAGTTCCATGCATAGTCGTCATAACCGCTCTGCAAGGCATTTAGTTTTTCCTGAATGGATTTAAGCGAATAAGCTTCGTCGGTCACCTGAACCAGCAGCTTGTCAATTTCAGATTTTGGAGTAATCAGCCCAACCATATCCACCCAGTCGCCGGTTCCGGCAGCGTAATCAGCCTGTTTTAAGTTTGATAAATCTGCTTTAGATTTTATATGGGCTGCTATTTTTTCACCGATAAACTGGTCGATGGCCATTTGGTATACTTCAATGCCTTTTTTTATCGATGAGCGTTTGATTTTGCAGTTCTGATACCACACAAAAGGTGTGTTGGCGCTTTCCAGCAATTGTTTCAATATCTCAATTCCCTTTAATGCTTTTCCAAGTGTGTAGGGCGACAGAAAGTCGAAGTTTATCGGATCAAGTTTTAGGTCGTCAGTGCGATTGTCACGCTTTGGCCATTTCAGCACATCGCGTATTGTTCCGGCGCTGTGCAGGTTTACGCCCGGCAGCAGGTTACTTTCTCCGTTGTTTTCTATCAGGTACGAAAATGGCAGATCCGAAATATCCGGGTTGCCTTTATGTCGGCCCAGTACCATGGTAAATGCTCCTATTTTGGCAGGCCACATCATGTACGAGTCGCTGGATGTTTTCACTCCGCGTTCGGTGATGCCCTGGTGTATAGGTCCCAGCTTATACATGTGGTTGCTAAAGTTGGTGCCGCTTCCCGCATTCATAAATGAATACAGGGCGGTAAGCATCAGGGTCGATTTATGATGCGTCACCGTGTAGGGTCCGGCAAACACCGAAGCCGCTTCGCCGTGCAAACCCTGACAGTTGGCAAAAAAGAGCGAATCCATAGCCGAGAACTGTTTCCCGAGGATACAGCCCTGCCCTACAAAGCAGTTAGAAACCAGTGCTGCTTCGGAAATAGTCGTTCCCGAGTTGATTATGAAATTAGTACACTGCACTCCTTGTCCGATATAAACCGGAGCTTGTTCATTGGAGTTTATCGTGCCGTTTTCAAGCCGCAAAGCTCCTTCTACTGTGACAAAATCGCCCACCCGTACGTTTTTCAGCGTGTCGCAGTTTACAATCCGGGCATTTTTACCTATTCGTCCTTTGTCCGATTTCTGAAGGTCGGCATAAGTATTTATTTTGTGTGTGATAGCGTCAATGGCCTTGCTGTTGTATTTATAAAAAGTAAGCATGTAAGCCATTGGTGCCGAAAGCCAATCAAAAATAGGGATGGTACGTCCACCCGATTCAACCAACACCGCCGCTTCCGTTCCGTTTCCAAAAGCAGATTCACCTTCGGTCAATAACAAATTGATATTTTCGATATAAGCGCCGTTTGCTATCTCATAGTTGGCAATGTAGTTATTTATCTTGTCGATAAATACGTCGTTGCCTACTGTACAATTGTGGAGTAAGCAATTACAAACTCCGGCATGTTTTCTCACGCCACCGGGCAATTCGAATATTTTGTTGTAACTACCCAGAAAGACCTGACCCGAAAAGTGTACATTGTAAAAATAGGAAGGCGAAAAATCTTCTACAACCTGCACCTGTTTCCAGTCTTGAGCCGAACAGCCATACACAGTCAGCGTAGCTATCTCTTTATCCAGTAAAGGACGATAATTTGTCATATAGTAAGTAAGCAATAATATTTAATGATCTGTTTATCCGAAGTTCTTGCACAGATAAACAAACTTGTAACTTGTAACTCGTAACCGTTAACTGATTACTCGTTATCAGATTCTATGTCGGAGTATCGCTGAAACAAAAAGTCATTGTACGGATACCGTTCCACATGAATGGCTTTGATTTTTTCGTACATCAGCTCTTTTAATTCATCGATATTTTGTTTCTCGCGGGCTGAGATGAAAATACAGTTATCGTGCATCTTAGCCATCCAGGTGTTTTTCAGTTCATCCAGACTCATATTCTCCCGTTTTACCGGCGACAAATCGTCAGCATCCTTCGGAGTATAAGTAAAAGCATCAATTTTATTAAATATCAAAATCATCGGTTTCTCTTTCGGATCAATATCTTTCAGAGTCTGATTTACGACTTCCAGCTGTTCTTCAAAGTTGGGGTGCGACACATCCACAACGTGAATCAGCAAATCGGCTTCGCGCACTTCGTCCAGCGTCGATTTGAATGACTGCACCAGGTGATGAGGCAGTTTGCGTATAAACCCTACCGTGTCCGAAAGCAGAAATGGCAGATTTTCAATGATTACTTTTCTTACGGTAGTGTCCAACGTTGCAAACAACTTGTTTTCTGCAAAGATATCGGACTTACTGATCAGATTCATCAGGGTCGATTTACCGACATTGGTATAGCCCACCAGAGCCACCCGCACCATTTTGCCACGGTTTTTCCGCTGCGTGGTCATTTGTTTGTCAATGTCTTTCAGATTTTGCTTTAATAATGAAATCTTGGTCAGGATAATCCGACGGTCGGTTTCTATCTGCGTTTCACCCGGTCCACGCATCCCGATACCACCTTGCTGACGTTCCAGGTGAGTCCACAAGCGGGTCAAACGTGGTAATGTATATTGCAATTGTGCCAGTTCTACCTGAGTTTTGGCATTGGCAGTTTGAGCGCGTTTAGCAAAAATATCGAGAATCAAACTGGTTCTGTCCAGAATCATCACCTTCAGTTCCCCTTCAATGTTGCGCAGCTGTTTTGGCGACAATTCATCGTCAAATATAACCACTCCGATTTCATGCTCGTCAACAAAGCTTTTTATTTCAATCAGTTTTCCCGGTCCAACATAAGTTTTGGGGTTGGGGTAATCCACCCGCTGAAAAAATAGTTTTTCGGGCGAAGCTCCTGCTGTTTCAGCCAGGAAAGCTAACTCGTCGAGGTATTCCCGCGCTTTTTCCTCAGTTTGAGTTTGAGTGATCAGCCCTACTAAAACGGCTTTTTCTTCGTATATTTCTGTTTTCATTCTTTTTATTAGTTGCTATACAAATCGGTTATTGCGTACAATTTGCAAAAGACTTTGGTTTGGTGAGCTGCTTTTGATAAAGATCGTGTGATTTGCCGAACAAAATCGGTTATTCGAAAGTTCATTCCGGGTTTATCTATAGAAATCATTTTGATTTTCAGACTCTAACTTATTGTCAATTTAAGAAGCAAATGTACTATTTATTTCTCAAATCTACATTTTATACTTCTCAAAAATAAATATTAATCTGACGATCAGATTAATTGCTTAAATTCATTTTTTCTGTCGGGCATGTCTTTTTCCTTTTTTTTGCCGTTATTAGTCTTGTGGAAATTCAGATTTCTAACTTTCGGTTGGTAAAAATAGTGTATCTTTGAATGCTTTTTTGAAAATTAAAGTTTGGAATCCATCAGATCAGGATTTCAACAAATTAGACTTCATGACGAAAAGAATTTTTATATCATACATCCTTTTTGTACTTGCTTTGCCTGCTTTTTCTCAGGCCGGCTATGGAGTTTATCAATTTTTGAGTTTACCCGCGTCTTCCCGTCTGGCAGCTTTGGGTAGCGTAAACGTATCGCTGCGTGACAACGATATAAATTTAGCCTTTGAAAATCCGGCTCTACTCACGGCCGAAACAAATAATATGATCGGACTTAGCATGGCTAATTATTTGGCAGATATTAAGTTTGGAACAGCCATATTTGGCAAAACCATTGGACCTAAAAACTATTTTGCCGTTGGAGTTCAATATGTAGATTATGGAACGTTTCAGGAAACTACGGATTTAGATGTTTTTACAGGGCAGAGTTTTACAGCTAAAGATTTCTCTTTAAATATTGCTTATGCTCGCCCTGTTACTAACCGAATCACTGTTGGTGCAACGCTTAAACCGGTATATTCGGCTTATGAAAGCTATACAAGCTATGGCGTAGCCGTGGATTTGGGAGCAAGTTATAATGATTCTGTCAATTTATTTTCGGCTGGCTTGGTGTTGAAAAATATAGGCACACAGTTTAAAGGCTATTATTCCGATACCGATGGACAACATCTGGAGCCACTTCCGTTTAATATTCAAATGGGTATTTCTAAGAAATTAAGTCATGCTCCGCTGCGTTTTTCATTGACATTAAATAATCTTCAAAAGTGGGATTTAAGTTATCAGTCAACCAATCAGGATGCAACTAATTCAAGCACCACTACGAGCTCCACAAATACGACCAAAGAAATCGGATTTGCCGATATGGCTCTTCGACATACTATTTTTGCAGTGGAATTTGTTCCGTCGAGGAGTTTTTATCTGACGGCAGCCTACAACGATCGCCGTCAGCAAGAAATGAGTATGTCGGGTTTTAAAAGTATGGCCGGATTTTCGTTTGGAGGCGGAATAAAGCTCTATAAATTTCATGTGGGATTCGGCATGACCCAATTTCAGGTAGGAAATTATGCCTACCAATTCTCAATTAGTACTTCGTTAAATGAATTTAGATTATGAAAAAAATAATTGTTGCCATTGATGGCTTCTCTTCGTGTGGAAAAAGTACCATGGCCAAAGAACTGGCACGCCAGGCTGGTTATGTTTATGTCGATACCGGAGCTATGTATCGGGCTGTATCGCTGTTTTGTATTCAAAATGGATGGATGACCGACTCGGAAATTAATGCTGAAGAATTAGAAAAACATATTCACTCCATCCGTATAGAATTTAAAACAAATGCGGAAGGTGCTTCCGAAACTTATTTGAATGGTAAGAATGTGGAACGTGAAATCCGGTCGTTGGAAGTAGCCAATGGAGCAAGCCGCGTTAGTACCCTGGGCTTTGTTCGCCGGGAGTTGGTCCGTCAGCAGCAGCTTATGGGTGCTGAAAAAGGAATCGTGATGGATGGACGGGATATCGGAACGGTTGTTTTTCCAACCGCCGAGTTGAAAATATTTCTGACAGCTTCGCCCGAAATCAGAGCAAAGCGAAGAATGGATGAAATGACCGCTAAAGGTGAAACTGTGAATTACGATGACGTGCTGGCCAATGTCATTGAGCGCGATGATAGGGATCAGAACCGCGCTGAAAGTCCGCTTCGTAAAGCGGATGATGCTGTAGTGATTGATAATTCTTCTTTGTCGCGCGAAGAACAACGTGGTATTTTACGAACTTTGTTTGCCGAAAGAACGTTATGATAACCTATGATTTTTAGTTTTGTTCTCTTCGATTTAAACCGCACTCCGGCAGATCATGTCCATTAATCTGGACGTAGTAAACAAACAAAATGAGAGTAGGCCCGGGAAATACAATCAAGTGTATCCGGTTAGTAACTAATTTAAAAGTAAACAATTATCATGCTGAATATTGAAATTGATAAAAAATCAGGATTTTGTTTCGGAGTTGTAAATGCAATTTCGAAAGCAGAAGAGGAGTTGGCAAAAGGTACTACCCTCTATTGTTTAGGAGATATCGTGCATAACGGTCAGGAAGTGGAACGCCTCACCAGGATGGGGTTAATAACCATTGATCATGATCAGTTTGCTGAACTGAGAGATGCCCGCGTTTTGTTGCGCGCTCATGGCGAACCGCCAAGCACTTATGAAACGGCTAAAAAGAATAATCTGACATTGATAGATGCTTCTTGCCCTGTTGTTTTGAAATTACAGGCAAGAATTAAAAGAGCCTACGAAGCTGCACCTACGGATGATACACAGATTGTGATATATGGGCACATTGGACATGCCGAAGTGAACGGGTTGGTAGGGCAGACCAACGAAAAAGCCATTGTGATTGAAAGTGAAGCGGATTTATATAAAGTTGATCTGACCAAACCCATCCAGTTATTTTCACAAACTACCAAATCATTGGATGGTTTTAATCATTTAGTAACAACTTTGTCGAAAAGTATCGGGCAAAATGAAAGTTTTGAATTCTACGATACAATCTGCCGTCAGGTTGCAAACAGAATGCCAAATATTACTACCTTTGCACAACAGAATGATATAATTATTTTTGTTAGTGGAAAGAAAAGTTCAAATGGAAAAGTTCTATATGAACATAGTAAGAAAATTAACCCCAACACTTACCTCGTCTCCGAGGCTGAAGAAGTGACAGGTTTGAATCTGGACCTGACAAAAAAAATAGGTATTTGTGGAGCTACTTCCACCCCTCGTTGGCTGATGGAGGAAGTGGCTAAAAAATTAGAAAAACTTGCTATAAAACAATAGATAGGTACTAATTATATTTTAAGGAAAGTCGTTGCTCTGGTAACGCAAAATTTTGAAGAAATGAAATACGAAATTAAATGCATTGGTGTATTAACCTCGGGAGGTGATGCGCCTGGAATGAATGCCGCTATTCGTTCGGTGACACGTGCTGCAATTTTCAATGGCATCCGCGTAAAAGCGATTTACAGAGGCTACAGAGGGTTGATTACAAATGAAATTGTAGAATTTCAAACTCAAAACGTAAGTAATATTATTCAACAGGGTGGAACTATTCTAAAAAGTGCCCGTTGTGCTGAGTTCAGGACTCCGGAAGGACGAAAACTGGCATATGATAATATGAAAGCCGCCGAGATAGATGCATTGGTGGTGATTGGTGGTGACGGTACTTTTACCGGTGCCCGTATTTTTGCTCAAGAATATAATGTTCCTATTGTCGGCTTGCCGGGGACTATTGATAATGACCTGTATGGAACCGACTCTACTATTGGTTACGATACAGCTTTGAATACCATTATTGAGGCTGTCGATAAAATCCGCGATACTGCCACTTCACACGAACGGTTGTTTTTTATCGAAGTGATGGGACGTGATGCCGGTTTTTTGGCATTGAACAGTGCGTTGGCGTCGGGTGCTGAAGCTGCAATTATTCCGGAACGTGAAACGCAGGAAGATCAGTTGGAAGAGCTGATTAAAAATGGTTTCCGCAAATCGAAAAACAGTAGTATTGTTATTGTGGCCGAAAGTGAAATTACCGGTGGAGCAAATGCTTTGGCGGAAATTATGCACAAAGAACATCCTGAATATGATGTACGTGTGACTATTCTGGGACATATTCAACGTGGTGGTTCTCCGACTGCTTACGACCGCATCATTGCCAGCCGTATGGGTGTGGCAGCTATTGATGCACTTCTGGATGAACAACGAAGTATCATGATCGGAATTGTAAATGACGAAATTGTGAATGTCCCTTTTACAAAAGCAATCAAAGACGATAAGCCTGTAAACGAAACCTTGTTAGGCGTACTTTCAATTTTATCTATATAACAACTAATTTTCCCGTATTATACGAGTTATAAGTTTGACTAAAGTCTTATTTATAACTCGTATTTTTTAGCAGCTATTCTTATGACTCCAACTTCCATTCTTTTTGTTTGTTTAGGTAATATTTGTCGATCGCCAATGGCTGAAGGTGTTTTTAATCGTATTCTGATGCGTGAACAGAGAACCGAACATTTCATCGTTGACTCAGCCGGATTACTTGCATACCATCAGGGTGAGTTGCCGGATAGCCGTATGCGTTTTTTTGCAGGTAAACGGGGCTACGACCTCACGCACCGTTCCAGACCATTTACCCGTGCTGACTTTGACCGATTCGATATGATTATTGGGATGGATGATCAGAATATTGCCGGACTAAAGCAACAGGCTATGACCCTGGAAGAAGAAGCGAAAATATTCCGAATGACTGACTTTTGCAAAACATTGGAGGCGACGCATGTTCCAGATCCGTATTATGGCGGTGATCAGGGTTTCGAAAATGTAATTGATTTACTCGAAGATGCGTGCGAAGGATTGTATGGAGAAGTGGGGACGTCGTTGGTAAGTCGGTAGTAATTAGTTGGTAGTTGGTTGAGTAGAATTGCTCATGTGCTTTGTTTTCCCCTCGAACTCTTACAGATTCCAGATTTTCCAGGCGGCAACGGCCTGTCCGATCAGCATTCCTTCTCCATTGACCACTTCGGCACCTTGCTTTTTTCCATTCTTTAAAAATAGGGTTTCGGCCGGATTGTAAACCACATCATAAAGCAGATGTTTGTCTGACAAATATTGATACGGAATGTCCGGACATTCATCGGAATGAGGAAATGTTCCTACCGGTGAGGCATTGACAATAATCAAATTGTCAGCCAGAATAGTTTTATCCAACTGATCGTAGGTAAATAAACCCGGCTTCGACTTTCGTGAAACAAAGGTTGTTTCAATACCATTTTTCCGTAAAACATAATCGATAGCCTTTGATGCTCCACCTGTGCCTAGTATCAATGCTCTTTTGTGATGAGCTTTTAAAAGGGGTTTTATGGAGCTATCAAACCCTATGGCGTCGGAATTATAACCCTTAAGTCTGAGTGCTCCGTCATTTTCCCGAATAAACCGGATTACATTTACAGCACCAATTTGTGCTGCAGTGTCATCTAATTCGTCCAGATATTGAATAACCTTTTCTTTGTACGGGATGGTTACATTCAATCCGCAAAGTTCAGGTTTGTTTTTTAGAACTTCAAATTCAGAAATATCGGACAATTCATACAGATCATATCGTGCTGCAATATTTTCGCGCTCAAATTTCTCTGTGAAATATTTCTTTGAAAACGAATGTCCCAACGGAAACCCGATTAAACCAAACTGTTTCATCTTCGTTTATTTTTTCTTCCGAATGGTTTTGATTATAAGCCAACCTGCTAATACAAGGCCGATAACAAGAAATACATACGATAGTTCGTGACTGTATTTGTTTATCATGTCTTGTTGTCCGTGAGCTAAGTAACCAAGCAAAGCCAGCACGCAGTTCCAGAGTCCCGCACCGAGAGCAGTATACAGTAAAAAGCTCAGATAGTTCATCTTTGCCAGTCCGGCAGGAATAGAAATCAGGTGGCGAATAACCGGAATGAAACGACCCACAAAGGTGGATGTTTTTCCATGATCATTGAAATAATTCTCGGCCTTTTGTATTTTCTCGCTGCTTAATAAAAATGATCGGCCTATTTTACTATCGGCAAATTTATAAATAACGAGTCGCCCTAACCATCTTGACATTAAGTAATTGAATGAGGCGCCAATTAAAGCTCCAATAGTACCGAACAGTATAATCAAAAAGATGTTTAATCCGCTATCCGGGTCTAAAGCAACATACACAGCCGGTGGTATAACCATTTCGGATGGAACAGGCAAAATGGAACTTTCGCAAGCCATTAATGCTGTTATGCTGTAATAGTTGGTATTATCTTTATACCAGCTTTCTATACGTTGGATAAAAGATGGTGAGTTGGTGGTAGGAGTAACTTGTTCTGTGGTGCCTGCATGCAAAGCGGTTATTGAAAAAATAAATAGAAAGGCGATTAGAATTTTCTTAGACATAACATTATTTTCGGATTAATTTTCTAATAAGTTGGACTCAACAGCCTCCGGGCATAACTCCAGAAATAGCGCGGCGGCTCCTTCGCTATCGAGCACGGCTACTCGTAAATAGGTAATTGTATTTTCAATATCACCCAGTTTAAAATAAGATACTGCAATAAATAGATTTATAAGTTCCAGCGTGCTGTCCTGAGCTTTCCCTGCCAGATAAAACTTTAGAGCCGATTCGAAATCGTTTTTTTCCAGAAAGATGTTCGCAATCGCCATTAAGGTGTCCGGTTGATTTGGATCCAATGAGATTGATTTCATATAAGCAGCCATTGCACTGTCTACATCGTCAATACCCACATTTGCTTCCGCCAGATACACCCAGGCATCAGCAGCTTCATTATTCAGGTCAAGAGCACCCTGTATGTAAGGCACGCTTTCGACGAATTTTTCCTGTTCAAGCAGACAAATGGCAATGCCTGTAAGCGCATCATAATTTTCGGGGTGATCGGTCAATGATTGCTTATAATATCGTATTGACTCCTCGTACTTTTCCATCTTTTCGTAACATTCGGCAATGAAAATATCCGTTTGCCAGGAAGCGTAAGATGTCATTTTTTTATACTCCTGATAGGTCTCAATGGCATCTTCGAACTGATCCAATTGAAACTGAACATGTGCTTTCTGTATGCAGGTGAGCGAGTCATTCTCATCAATGGCTAAAGCATAGTCATAGCAATCAAGAGCTTTTGAAAAATCTTGCCGGGCAAAGTAAAGCTGTCCCAGATTGAACCAGGCTTCGTTGGCAAATGGGTCGAGGTCAATTATTCGTTTATTTACGTCAATTGCTTTGTCGAAATTTTCATTTTGCTCGTAGCAAAAAGCCAGTTCGTAAAGAAGTTCTGCATTCTGGTTGTTGAATTTATCCCCCTTTTCAAGCAGTTGCAAGGCTGTGGCATATTCTGTCTGACCCAAATAAATATAAGCTATATCGAGACATACATTATCCAAATCGTCTGATTCGTCGAAAATCAGTTTATCGGCCAGGATCTGTGCTTCCTGTAAGCGTTGCAGCTTTATCAGTACCTCAATACGCAGTAATATTACTTCGTAATCAGTCGTTTCAGTCAGTGAGTCTAATACCCGAAATGCTTTCTGATCATCTCCGGTGGCAAGATATATTTTGGCACGTTTGGTTTTTAACGCGTTGTTGTTCGGATGCAATTGTAATCCGAGATCAAGTGCTTTGGTGCAATCTTTGGTCCGGCCACGGCGCAAATAATACTCTACAATATTTTCCAGCTCTTCCACATCAAAATAACCTGTGGCAGTTCCTGACAAAAATTGTTCGTATCGTTTAACTGTGTCGTTGGATTCATCATCCAACTGAAAAGATAATTTACGGTTCATATCTTTCAATTTTCTGCAAAAATAGTGTATTAAATGCACTTAAGTAAACCATTTAAATAAAAGTTATTAACAGCGAAAGCTTATAGAATCTAAATTTAATATACCAACGACCATTTTTTTACGTTTTAGGAATGATATTTGATTAATCAAATACAGCAAGCTAACAGGTATTAGGGCTGTTTTAATCCCCGTTTCGGGCTTAAATGCTGATAATGCTTTTTATCTTTTTACTTTCAGTCTAATTAATTGTATCTTTGTATCACTTCAACATCAAACATATCTCTTATGCATTTTTCAGCATTATTTACACATTGTCCGGCCTGCGGAAGTGACAAATTCAGTCAAAACAATATAAAATCAAAACGATGCGAGTCTTGCGGCTTTGTGTTCTATATGAATCCTTCGGCAGCCGTTGCATGTTTTATACTAAACACCTCAGGACAATTGTTAGTTTGCCGACGGGGGAAAAATCCTGAAAAAGGAACACTAGACCTGCCCGGTGGATTTGTTGACGACAATGAAACAGCCGAAGAAGCTGTGAAACGCGAAATAGGAGAAGAGTTGCAGGCAACCGTCATTGAATCGAAGTATTTATTTTCGTTACCAAACCAATATGAATATAGCGGGCTTCTGATTCCGACATTGGACATGTTTTTTGCCTGTAAACTGGAAGATACAAACAATCTACATGCTTCAGACGATGTAGCAGATTGTTTTTTTGTTCCGCTGGATGAACTCGACCCGGAACTTTTCGGTTTGAAATCAATAAAAAAAGCCATTGCCCGTTTTTTAGACAAAGGATTCGCAACTTCTACAGGAAATTTGGATCGTTAGAATAAAAACAAGCTGTCATAAAGAAAATATATAAGTCTCTTATGGGATTTAAAGGTCATTTAATCAATTTATTTTTATGAAGAAAATAATCGCATTCTGCTTATTTATAAATTTGTTTGCCGTGTCGTTGAAGGCGCAGCATACGCAGATATTTACCAATCCGGATGCCCGGTTTAACCATGGAAAAGAACTTTTCTCCGAACATAAATTTGCCGCTTCGTACAGGAGTTTTGAAGATTTCCTGAAATCGCCGGATCAGAATCAGGTAGGTCAGATACAGGAAGCCGAATATTATCTGGCTGCTAATGCGTATGAATTGCGTCAGCAGGATGCCGCTGTTTTGTTGAAAAACCATTTGCAGGTGTATCCTTACACTCCGTTTTTCGATCAGATCAACAATATGCTGGGGATGCTTGAATTTGAGAAAAAAGATTACAAAGCAGCATTGGTTTATTTCAGTCAGGTGGACGTAGATCATTTGGGCGAAACCGAAACCGTTGAATTCTTATTCTCAAAAGGTTATGCAAATCTTCAAACCAAAAATTATACGGTTGCTTTGACATCCTTTCAGAACCTGAGAGCCATGGACACCCGCTATAACCTGTCGGCAACTTATTATTATGCGTATACACAATATTGCCTGGGTAATTATCCGACAGCTCTGCCTGAATTTTTGAAACTGGAAAATAATCCGGGTTATCAAAGTATAGTGCCTTATTATATTGTGCAAATTTATTATGCCCAAAAAGATTACGACCAGTTGACAGAGCGTACGGAAAAGATACTCAAAAACAATCCCGACAATAAAAATAATGCAGAGATCTATCGTATTGCCGGCGAAATGGCCTACCGTAAGCGGAATTATGACAAAGCAATATTTTATTTGAAAAACTACGAGAAACTCTTCCCGCAAGTGTTACGCAACGATATGTACCTGTTGGGATTGTCTTATTTCCAAACAAAAGATTATACCAATGCCGTTTTGTATCTTTCAAAAGCCACTACCGAAAAAGACGAGATGACCGAAAATGCCTATCTGCATTTGGGAAATTCATATATTAAACTCAATGACATAACCAATGCCAAGCTGGCCTATGAAGCTGCTCTGAGAACAAGCTTTAATAAAACCGTACGGGAAGAGGCGATGTTTAACTATGCACTAGCATCGTACGAAAGCACTTCGGCCTTTGGTGAATCTATTTCGGCTTTCGAACAGTTTCTGACAGAATTTCCCGACTCTAAATATACCGATAAGGCCTACGATTATCTGTCGTCGGTGTATATGACCACCAAAAATTACGATGCAGCTTACCAGTCTATCCAGAAAATAAAATCGTCGAATGCCAAACTGCTTGAAACCAAACAATACTTATTATATCAGCTAGGTACCGAAGCATTTGCACAAAACAAACTGGACAAAGCCATTGAATATTTCTCTTTGTCCTTACAAAGTTCGTCTACCGGAAAGTATTCGGCGGAATGTCTGTACTGGCGTGCGGAAAGTTACTACCGCGCCAAACAGTCTGATGAAACGATTGGCGATATAAAAGCTTTTTTCAATAATCGCTATTCGAAGTCGAGCATTAACCGGGCTGGTGCAAATTACTTATTAGCATACGCCTATTTTTCAAAAAAGGATTATAACGAATCGCTTAGCTGGTTTCTGAAATACATGGAAGCTGAAACGAACACGACGGCAAGCACGCTCCCCGATGCGATGAACCGCATTGGTGATTGTTATTTCTATGCCCGTAATTTCAGTCAGGCACAAAACTATTACAGCAAAGCAGCTTCGGCAAGTCCCAATACAGCCGACTACGCCATGTTTCAGGCAGCTTATGTTTCCGGATTGCAGAAAAACTATACAGCAAAGATCAACAAACTGGAAGATATGATCGGGCGATATCCGAAATCGGAATATACGGATGATGCCCTGTATCAGATCGGTCGTTCTTATTTAATGATGGAAGATAATGCCAAAGCAATCGGTACCTATCAACGGTTGCTCGAAAGTCAGCCGACAAGCGATATGGCCCGAAAGGGAGCATTGGAAATTGGTATGATTTATTTCAATGAAAAGAATTACGATAAAGCAATAGCGGCATATAAAAATGTGATTTCGAAATACCCCGGCACCGACGAGGCCAATACGGCACTGGAAAGTCTCGAAACGGTATACATCGACATAAACGATGTGCCAACTTATATGGCTTATACCAAAACGCTGGGACATTCTGTAAAATCATCGAATATAAACCGGGAAGATTCTATTTCGTACATAGCCGCCGAACGGCAATATATGAACGCCAGCTATGCAAAAGCAATAAGCGGTATGCAGAATTATCTGAACAAATTCTGCACCGGTGGAAAATATTGTACCGTGGCGCAGTATTATCTGGCGGATAGTTATTATCGTACCGACGACAAGGTGAATGCAATGAAAGCCTATCAGGATTTGTTGAAAATTGAAGGGAATCAGTACGTGGAAGAAGCCACCATTCGTTGTGCCGGAATAGCTTACGACCAAAAAGATTACGCAACTTCATTAAACTACTTCAAACAATTGCAAACGGTGGCTCAGAGCACCGAGAATAAAAATGTGAGTCGATTGGGTGTGTTGCGTTGCAGCTATTTTCTGAACGATTATCAGACTACGATTACGATTGTGAATGATATTATGGCGGATGCGCATTCGAGTGATGAATTGAAGTCCGAAGCCTTATATAACCGTGCCAAGGCCTATCTGGCTTTGAAACAAACTACCGAAGCTGCTGCCGACTTAAAAGTATTGGCCGCTGAAACCCGCACGGCAACGGGAGCAGAATCGAAATACCTGCTGGCAAACTTGTATTACGAACAGGGAAAGCTGGCTGAAGCGGAGACAGAAGTGTTGGACTTTGCCAAAAAGAATACAGCTCACCAGTTCTGGCTGGCGCGGAGTTTTGTGTTGTTGGCTGATGTCTATATTAAACAGAATAACGATTTTCAGGCTAAACAATATCTGCTTAGCTTGCAGAAAAACTATAAAACCGCCGACGAGATTCAGACTTTGATTACCGAACGCCTGACTGCTATCGGTGAACGGGAGAAAAATACGATTATTAATTAGCAGCAAGCAGCAAGCGGTAAGCAGTAAGCAGTAAGCAATAAGCAGTAAGCAATAAGCAGTAAGCAATAAGCAGTAAGCAATAAGCAGTAAGCAGTAAGCAGTAAGCGGTAAGCAGTAAGTAGTGGGTAGTATGGAGTAGGTAGTAAGAAGTGGGTAGTAAGTAGTGAATAGTTAGTTCAACACATCAACACATCATCATATCAACACATCAACATATCATCATATCAACATATCATCATATCAACATATCAACACATCATCATATCAACACATCAACATATCATCATATCAACATATCAACACATCATCACATCATCACATCATCATATCAACATATCAACATATCAACATATCAACATATCAACATATCAACACATCAACACATCAACACATCAACACATCAACATATCAACACATCAGCATATTATCACATCATCACATCATCACATCAACACATCAACAGTTTATCAATTTTATGAAAACTACAAAATATATAGTTGCCGCTTTTTTATTTAGCTTGAGTGCTACGGCTTCGTTGCAGGCTCAGGATACCATTATGAATCGCAGTGTGTCGGTAGAGCGTGAGTATCGTCCGGTTATTCAGGATGCTGGAAAGATTAATTCCATGCCCCGGGTGCTGGAGCTTAACGTACAAAAAACTCCCGCCAAATACAACGATTTTAATTTGCCGTTGGATGTAGGTTTTAATATCCACACGCTGGCTGCGGCCGATCTGGCTCCAATCGTGCGTAACAACAACGAAGGCTATGCGCGTGTAGGGCTGGGCAGTTATTCCAACACCTTGCTAGACTTTGCTTACCCGCTGATCAGTCAACCCGACATGCGACTGGACTTTTCGTTCAATCACCTGGGCACTTTTGAATCGAAGCGTTTACACAGCACTACCAATGCAGCACTGGCATTCGATAAGCTTTTCAGCACTTTTGATTTATATGCCGGAATAGGAGGAGGGCACGAACATTTCAAGTATTACGGCGATAACTTTAATCGTGCCGGTGTGGTGGGGTTGGACACGCTGGCTGCTAAGCACGGTTCGTCTATTTATACCGAAAAAGACCGGGCAGGAGCATTTACTTCATCGCGCATTTTTAGTGTAAATGATTTGGCGGGTTACCCAAACTCCGATACTTTCTGGCGCTTTAATATGCATGCCGGTGTACGCTCATTGCCCTTGTCTACCGATTTGCATTATCTGGCCGAGATGCAATACAATGTTTTCAGTGCGGTGAATGGCTTGCACGAAGATATGGTTCATACCAAGGTCAAATTCAATTCTCCCAACGAAGAAAACCGCATGGGAGTGGATTTTGAACTCTACAATATGATGTATAGTTCCACGGCTATCCCTACTTTTAATTTTTGGAAAAACTATTCGGTACTCATGCTGAACCCATACTATAGCATCGACCGCACCGAGTGGAATGTACGACTGGGTTTTAAAACCAGCATGTCGTTTGTACATGGCAAAAAGATGAATCCTTCGCCCGATGTACGCGGTGAATGGCGGATTGACCCCAAGGTACTGTCGCTCTACGGAGGTTTTACCGGTGACTTTGAGGTGAACTCATTGGATAAGATATTTAGTGAGAACCCGTTTTTGTTTTCCGATCTGCGGGTGAACGACACCTACACCCCCTATAATCTCTATGTGGGCATTAAGTTGAAACCGGTTTACAACCTGCTGCTGGATGCCTATGTGGATTTTCGCCAGATCGACAATCAGTATTTTTATGTGAACCGCGAGTATAAGCTGACCAGTGCAGTAACGCCTATGGCCGTTGCCGATTCGTCGTTTTACAGCAACCGCTTTAATGTGATTTACAGCGGAGCATCGGTCACCAAACTGGGCATTCGGGCCAATTATAATTTGCAAAGTTTTCTGAATATAGAACTGAAATATGCAGTGAACAACTGGTCGGTAGATACCGAGCAATATGCCTGGAATAAGCCCAAATACGAAGCCGAATGGAATACCAACCTACGACTCAATCATGATGTGAGTCTGTCGGCCAATATGTATTATCAGGGAGGACGCTATGCTCGTCTCGGCAATACCGCGGTGGCTATGAAAGATAAAGTGGACGTCAACCTGGGTGTTTCATATACTTACCTGAACTGGTTTACGGCTTTTGCCAAAATAAATAACCTGATCAATAGCAAGTACCAGGACTTTTACGGCTACGATGTTCAGGGTATGAATATGATGGTGGGTGCAGCCTTTTCGTTCTGATTTCGAAAGAACCTAACTGTTTTTTCTTGAACGCAAAAGTATTTTTAGAACGCAAATTACGCAAATCAACGCTAATTTAAAAGTCGTAAGTCAGTGAAACAATATAATGTCGTATTACTTACTATAAAATAATGTCGTACCTACGGAGCTTTGTTATCCTTAAGCAACAATTGAATCTACTATACTATCGCCACTGCGTGGCTAAGATAGGTACGTAGTATCGGCATTATGGTAGAATTACATGTAATCAAATTCAATAAGCTCCGTAGGTGCGACATTATCTAATTTCTATTGCTTATTTGCGGAAATTTGCGCATTTTGCGTTATTTGCGTGCTTATGATTGATACTGTCGGAACAGGTTTTCCCCTCAATTCTTCAAATAAGGCTCTTTCCGGCTGGTGATGCTCATGACTTTATTGTTGCGTACCGAGTTTTGCTCGGTTACTACTATGGCTGTTACCGATACCGTCACGTTTATCGACTCAATAAGATTATCGTTCAGCAGGCCCAGGTAGATTTTCCCCGCCAGCGGTTTTTTCATCTGTGCGGCATCGTTTAGTACATCGCCCTGCTTAAAGCAGCTGAACTTTTTTCCGTATTTAAACATCGAGGCATTGGTCTCGCTGTCCATAAACCAAAACTTTACATTGTCTTCGCCCTGAATAAGGCTAAAAGCATTAAATCCGTACAAAGCCAGTGCTGCCATGGTGCCATAGCCGGGAATGTGTGAGGCGGTGGCAGCAGCCGAATTGAAAAATCCGCTTTTGGCTTTGTTGAATGCTTTCTGACCCTCACTACCTACACCTATATAATAACTCCACGACACCGTTCCCCTTGGCAGCGTGAAATCAATCAGATCTTTGTTGCCCGAGCCCGAGATAATATTCGACGACCCGATCTTTGTCACCCGTTCCACCAGCGTTTGAGCCATGGTGTCGCGCCTCATCAGGTACTTTTCCTGCGACGGCAGATAGACGGTGTCCTGCACCGTATGCCAGTAAACCGATGAGTTGAAATCCACCGTAGCCGGACCGGCCGGGATGCGTTGAATCTTGACATTACAAACCTTATCGGAGTTGGTGGTGTTCGAAAACCGAAACTTATAGATGCCCGTCCGCGGAATGCGCAGGGTTTTATTCTCCAGCTTTTTTACATTATAATCCATAAAGCTGGCCGATGCCGGAAGCTCACTGATCTCCAGTTCTGTCAACGCCCCGCCTTTTACGGCTTTGAATGAAAAGACCAACTGGTCGCCGGCTGCAAAGCCATAGTAAAACACCTGTTCGCTGTGTTCGCTCACTTTCAAGGTATTTTCAGCCAAATCCATTGGCCCTAACGCAAACACAAATCCGCCCCGACACGCCATCAGGCAAAGTAAAATCAAAAATCTTCTCATTATTTTGTTGCAATATTCAAACGCGTGCAAATATAATTAAATCGTTTGGTATAGGCGCTTAAACTGCCCTATATATATTATTGCTCATAAGCATATTAATTTGTTTGTTTTACTCAAATATATGCATAAAACACATTTTGTCATGTGAGTCCAAAAACCCTGTAAGGTGGGGTGTAAAAAATATATTATAACTGAATAATTTATTCGTTCCTTTTATTTATCTTTGTAAGAAAATAATAATATGGAAGTATCAGATTTAAAATCCAAACTAACGCAGCGATC
>Ga0302161_10000027_pt1 | contig 32222 bp, 40 predicted proteins | sample I_Fen_E2_1_FD_193498 | JGI IMG/M metagenome (GOLD analysis project Ga0302161, IMG submission 193498) | Peat permafrost microbial communities from Stordalen Mire near Abisko, Sweden - I_Fen_E2_1 | ecosystem: Environmental > Terrestrial > Soil > Wetlands > Permafrost | place: Sweden: Abisko...
TTCTATCAGATTGGCTTAAAAATGATATTGCAGGTTCTTTAGATTTAGCAGTATTAGGTGCTTGTCAATCAGATAGAACAGGAATGAAAGTTGCAGATAGTTCTAAGATTGAAAGAAACTGTTCTACTCTATCATATGTAATGAGAAAAACAAAAGAAGAATTTGTTGCCGACGGTAAAGATGCTGGAAATCTAAAATTAAGAGTTGGATTTAGTAGAAATGGAGCTATTATGGAGGATGACCAATATTTAAATTTAATGTTATATGGGGATCAATGTAGAGTAGAACAAGCTAAAATTCCGTTTTCGGGAGATTCAGTACCATATTAGAAAGGAGTAAAGTTGATTGAATAAGGACGAAATTAAAGAATTTTTAAGAGATAATCCAACTCAAATAGAAAAAATACTTGAAGATTTAGGATGTAATAGAATAAAAACAATTCCTAACAAAAGAGTTCAATCAACTAGACCTCCAGATGGTGATAATCCTACAAGCCTTCAAGTTAAATTAAATAAATCATTATCTTCTGTAATACATACAAATAATGAATACAATAAACAGGAATATAAAGATATATTTTCACTAATAGAGTACCTACAAGGATGTAAATTTAATCAAGCAATAAGTTATGTATGTAAAATATGCAACTTAAAATACGATGGGATAGATACAAAACAAGAAAGAAGTTCTAGTTATGACTTCTTAAAACAATTTAAAAGAAGTATAAGTAAAAAACAATCAAATTTATACTATGAAGAATCAATATTAAACGAAACCTTTATTGAAAGATTTATAAGAAATGAATGTAAATTATTTTCAGATGATGGAATAAACGAATTAACTCAAAATAAGTTTGGAGTATCTTATGATATATTAGATAATAGAGTTGTTTTCCCTATTAGAAACGATGATGGAAAACTGTTAACATTTAAAGGTAGAACATTAGAAGAAAATTTCAAAATTAGAGGTATACCAAAATACTATTACTATTATCCATATCATGGCGAGTATTATTTATATGGATTGTATGAGAATTACTTTGATATATTATCTGCTGATGAAGTTTTCGTTGGAGAAGCTGAAAAGTTTGTTATGCAATTAGACAGTATGGAAATTAATAATTGTTTAGCAGTTAGCAAACATAGTATTAGCCCAATACAATTAAATAAATTACTTAAATTAGGAAAAGACATAGTGCTAACTTTTGATAAGGATATTACTTTAGAAGAAATATTTATAGAATGTAAGAAATTTAAAGGGTTATGCAATGTTTATTATATATATGATAACTTGGATTTATTAGAGAAAAAACAAAGCCCAAGCGATAAAGGAAAAGAAGTTTTTATGCAATTATATAATAATTGTAAATTTAAATATGAGGGATGATTATATGAAATATAAATTAATAGGTAATAATTACACTTTTACACCTGTAGAAACAGTTTTAGAAAATAGGGGTATAACTAAGGACTTATTTAATTTAGATAAGTTAGTTATAGAAGATTATAATAATTATGATAATATGCAAGAAGGAATTGAGTTACTATTAAAACATTTAAATAATAATAGCAAAATAGTAACAATAGGGGATTGTGATGTTGATGGAATGACAAGCTTTGCTATATTTTTCAACAGAATAAAAGAATCTTTTCCTAATGCTGATATAGAATTAAAAATACATACAAACAAACAACATGGATTATCAGAAGATATTATTATTGAAGACAATGTTAATCTTGTAGTTTTAACGGACGCATCGAGCAATGATTATAAACAACATAAGGAATTAAAAGACAGAGGAATAGATGTACTTATTATAGATCACCATCACTCAGACGGTGGATATAGTAAAGATGCAATAGTAATAAATAATCAATTATCTAAAAATGTAATAAATAAGAATCTAGCAGGGGCTGGAGTTGTTTATAAATTCATAAAAGCTTTAGATGATTATTTATTTGAAGATAAGTCGAACAAATATAAAGATTTAGTTGCATTAGGTAATGTTGCTGATATGATGGACTTGCATGAGTTAGAAACCAGATATTTTGTGTATGAAGGTACTAAAGAAATAAATAATCTATTCATAAAATCATTGATGGAAGTAAATGAATATGACTTAGAAGGTAAATATAATATAGATAAAATTGGATGGGTAATAGCACCTAAATTAAATGGAACAATTAGAAGTGGAACACAAGACGAGAAAATGAAAATGTACCAAGCTTTTGTATCAAACGATTATGATTTTTGTTTAGAAGTAGCGAAGATGTGTAAAAATGTTAAAGCTAAACAGGATAATGCAGTTAAATCAGCTTTAAAAAAGATAGAACCTAAAATTAATATTACTGAAGAAGATAAGTGTATTATATTAGATGTGGGAAAAACATTAAGTCAATCACACACTGGATTAGTAGCACAAAAAATTGAAGATAAATATAAACTTCCTACATTATTATATAGAATTGTTGATGGAGAAAAGGACGTTATTGGAGGAAGTTTTAGAGGGATAGATAGTATTTCAACTGATACAAGATTAGATATCCTTAACAGTAATTTAGTTATATTCTCACAAGGTCATGCTCAAGCAGGTGGTTATCAATTAAAAAAAGATAATTTAAACAAATTAAAAGAATATTTGAACGATTTATATAAAGATAAAGAAATTGTAGATAGTAAAGAGTATCTAGTAGATTTTATATTAGATGAATCAGAAATAGATGAATACATAGTAAATGAATTAGCATTATTAGAAAATGAGTTTGGAAATAAGATAGATGCTCCTTTAATAGCTTTTGAAAATGTAGAATTAAATATAGTTGAAAGTGATATTAAAAGAACAAGAATAGTGTTTTTTGTAAATGGAATTAAATTCAATAAAAAGTTTCCAACAAATGCATTAAAAGAACAATTGTTAAATGAGTCATTAAAAGCAAATATCATAGGCAAATGCACTATGGATACATATAATAATACAGGTCAGATTGAAATTGTTGATTTTGAGATAATAAATTAATATAAAAACAAAGAGGTGAAAAATGAACGAATTTAAAGATTTAACAGATATGATTTTTGGAGATTGGATTGTATTGGAACAAGGAGAAGACAAATTAGTTGGAGACGGAAAAGGAAAACCTAAAAGAAAAAATAGAACATGGATATGTGAATGTCATTGTGGATATTGTAATAATATCAAACGAACAGTCATTGAAAAGAATTTGATTAGAAATAAGAGTAATGGATGTGGAACAAAAAGCAGAATAGAAAATGGACATAATAATCATAAATATAATGAATATGATTTAACTGGCGAATTTGGAATAGGATATACATCTAAAGATGAAGAATTTTATTTTGATTTAGAAGATTATGATAAAATAAAACAGTATTTTTGGTGTTTACATAAAGGAAGAACAGAAACCGATAATTATATAAGGGCATTTAAAGAAAATAAAAATGGAATAAATAAGTTTATATTCTTACATAATTTAATTATGGATAATATGTTCGTTACAGTAGATCATATACATGGCAATCCTTTAGATAATAGAAAAGAAAATTTAAGAACATGTACTAGCCTAGACAATTCTAAAAATTTAAAATTATATAGTAATAATTCAAGTGGAGTTAAAGGTGTAAGTTGGGATAATATTGCAAATTCATGGTCGGCGTATATTTCTTGCAATAAAAAAAGAATTTATTTAGGTCATTATATTGATTTTGATGAAGCAGTTAAAATAAGAAAACAAGCCGAAGAAAAATATTTTAAACAATTTAATAGAGAAATAAATTAAAAAGGAAGTGAAATGATGAATTCTGTTAATTATCATAGTCATAAAATGTTTACTAATATAATAGTCCCCGATAGTCCAGCTAAATATGAAGAATATATTGAAAGAGTAATTGAATTAGACCAATCAGTTATTACAAGTGTTGAACATGGATTCCAAGGAAACTACTGGTTATTAAATGAATTAATAGAAAATAAAAATATAGAGTTTAAAAAAAGAAGAGATAAAGGTGAAACTAATGTTCCTAGAGATTTGAAGTTTGTTTTTGGTGTAGAAGCTTATTGGGTAAAAGACAGACATGAAAAAGATAAAAGTAACTGTCATATGATACTATTAGGGAAAAATGAAAATGGCAGAAAAAAAATCAATTTAGCTTTGTCGAAAGCGAATGAAGATGGAATGTTTAATGGAAGACCTAGACTTGATTTTGAACTATTATTTGAATTACCAAAAGATGATGTATTTATAACAAGTGCTTGTTTAGCATATTGGAATAAATATGAAGATATAGATGAAATAACATTAAGATTACATAATTATTTTGGAGATAATTTTTTATTAGAAGTACAAAACCATAATACGGATATTCAACGAGAAATAAATAAACATATTTTAGAAGTAGCAAGTCAATATGATATTAAAATTATTGCTGGATTAGATACACATTTAATAGATGAAGAAAAAGACACAATAAAAAGAGATAAGATATTAGAATACAAAGGGATTAAATATGAAGATGAAGATGGCTGGTTTTTAGATTATCCTTCATACGAAGTTGCATTTGAAAGATTTCAAAAACAAGGTGTTTTAGATGATAAACAAATAACTGAAGCATTTGAAAATACAAACATTATTGAAACTTTTGGTGGATACGATTTAAATAAAAAAATTAAATTACCTACCTTATATCAAGATAAAACTCAAGAAGAAAAAGATTCATTGTTTAAATGCATTATAAATGAGGAATGGAAAAAATTTAAAGAAATCGAACATATATCAAATGAAGAAGTTCCTACATATTTAGAAGGTATTAGATATGAAGTTAATGAAGTTATTCAAACAAAAATGACTGATTATTTTTTATTACATTATGTTGGATTAAAAAAAGGTGTAGAAAATGGTGGACTTATTACTAAAAGAGGGCGTGGTAGTGGAGTTGGATATTTTATTAATACACTTTTAGGATTCTCAAAAGTTGATAGATTTAAAGCACCTATAAAATTATACCCTGAAAGATTTTTAACAGCAGATAGAATATTAAAGTCTAAAGATTTACCAGATATAGATAATAACATTGATAAACAAGAACCTTTTGTTAATGCATTTAAAGAATTATTAGGAGAACATGGAATATATCCAATGATAGCATTTGGTGCATTGAAAAAATCTTCAGCTATTAAATTGTATATGGGGGCAGAAGGTATAGATGCTAGTATTCAAAATGAAGTAAGTAAACAACTGCAAGAATATGATAAAGCGATTAAACATTGTGAAACTGAAGAAGAAAAAGATGAAATTGATATAACTAAATATATATCAAAAGAATATGTACATTATGTTGCAGATTCAAAACCATATCAAGGAATAATAATTCAAAAATCTGCCCATCCTTGTGCTCATTTATTATTAAATGGAGATATTAGGGAAGAAATTGGTTTATTCAGATGTGAAAGTAAGTCTACTGGTAAATCTATATTAACTGCATGTATTGAAGGAATAATGGCAGACCATTATAAATTCTTAAAAACAGATTTATTAATAGTTGATGTTGTTGGATTAACAGAGGCAATATGGAAAAGAATTGGACGACCATCTCCATCAAATAATGAATTAGAAAGGCTATTGTCATCAAATGAAGGAGAAAAAGCATGGGATATATATGCAAATGGACATACTTTATGTATTAATCAATGTGAAAAAGAAGGTACTAAAAATAAATGTATGAAATATAAAATGAAAAATACTGCGGAACTTTCAGCTTTTGTTGCAGGAATCCGTCCAGCATTTTCATCATTATTAAATAATTTTCTTGAAAGAAGAACATATTCTACAGGAGTTATAGAATTAGATAATATACTTAAAGATAGTTTTCATTATATGATGTATCAAGAATCACTTATGGCATATTTAAATTGGCTAGGCATTGAAATGAAAGAAACTTATGATGTTATAAAAAAGATTAGCAAAAAAAAATTCAAACCTCAAGACTTAGAGGATTTAAGAATAAAATGTAAAAAACAATGGATAATTAATGTAGGTAATGACGATAAATTTGATGCAACGTGGAAAGTAATGAACGATGCTGTATCTTACGCATTCAATTCTGCACATTCATACTGTGTTGGAAACGACGGTGCTGAGATAGCTTATACAAAGGCATATTATCCATACGAGACTTATGAAGTATGTTTAAATTGGTTTGATAAAAAGAAAAACAAGGATAAAGTATCAGCATTAAAAGAAGAAATGAAAACTGCTTTTGGAATAGAAATGGGAAAATTAAAATTTGGTTTAGATAATAGAAAATTTACTATAGATAGAGAAAACAATTGTATAAATCCTAGTTTAACGTCTTTTAAGAGTATGGGTAAAAATGTTGCAGATGAATTGTATGAATTGAGTCAAAATAATACTTATGATAATTTTTATGATTTATTAAAAGATGTTAACAATACTTCTGTTAATAAGACTATGTTGGATATTTTAATAAAGATTGATTACTTTAGTGATTATGGTAATTCTCAGAAGATATTAGATTTTATTCAATATTATAATTTATTAGAAGGGAAAAAATCTCCTAAAAAAGTCACCATATCGGTAAAAGTATTAGATACTAATATAGTTAATTTAATAGAATCTAATTCTATTCCAACTGATGCTACTTATACTAAATTTAATAGTGAACAATGTTTAATAGATATTTGGAAGTGTTTACCTAATAAATCTATTAAGACATCTCAATCAATAGTAAATATTAAAGAGATATATGGATATATAGATTATACAAACAATACATTGGATAAAAGATATGTAATGATATTAGATGTTAATACTAAATATACTCCTGTAGTTGATACATATTGCATGAATAATGGAGTAACTATCAAATGTAAAATTGGTAAAAAATTATTTAATAATCAAGAACTTAAAATAAATGATGTTATATACATTCATAAAATGGAGAAAAAGTTTGCTCAAGTTCCTGACGGTAAAGATGCTAAAGGAAAGACTAAATTTAGAATTGATGAAACAAGAAGTGTTTGGTGGATTACAGAATATAATATAGTAAATATTGATGAGGTGCTAGATGAAATTCAATAGAGAAGACAAAGATAGAATTGGAGAAATAAATTATAATAGATATGGAAGTAAAATGACTATAAAAACTTATAATAATTATCATGATATTGACGTTGAATTTGAAAATGGATATATTAAAAAATCAACTTATCATTGGTTTAAAATGGGTAATATAGATAGTCCTTATGATAAATCAGTATATAATATAGGTTATTTGGGTGAAGGAATGTATAATACAACTATCTGTCATAAAAACACAAGAGAATACGAATGTTGGAAAAATATGATACAACGTTGTTACAGTAAAGCTTATAAAAATAAGTGTATTACATATGAAAATGCTGAGTGTTGTGATGAATGGTTAAATTTTCAGAATTTTTCTCAATGGTATAATGAAAATTTTTATGAAATTGATAATGAAAAAATGAATTTAGATAAGGATATCTTAATAAAAGGAAATAAAATATATAGTCCTGATACTTGTGTTTTTGTTTCTAAAAGAATTAATATGTTATTTGTAAAAAATGATTCAAATAGGGGAAAATATCCTATAGGCGTTTATTATGATATCAAAAGAGAATTATTTATTGCTAAATGTAAAGTATGTTTGAATAATAAATATACTACAAAATATCTAGGTGGTTTTTATAAATGTAAAGATGCTTATAATAAATATAAACAATTTAAAGAAAAATATATAAAACAAGTGGCAGAAGAATATAAAAGTAGAATTCCAGCACAATTATATCTAGCTATGTATAATTGGGAGGTATCTATAAATGATTAATAATTTTAATAGAGTATATAAAGACAAAGAAGTTAAACAGATTCTTAATTCAATAGTTGTCTTAATTGATAGCAGAGAAAAGGTAAATAGTCATATTAAAATGTGGTTAAAATCAAATAAAATAGGTTATATGGAATACAAATTGGATTATGGTGATTATTCATTTATGATACTTAAAAACGAATCTTTGGGAATATTAGATAATATATATTTCAATGATGAGATAGCTATTGAAAGAAAAGCTAACGCTGAAGAAATTAGTGGCAATTTTACTCAGGGTAGAGAAAGGTTTCGTAGAGAGTTTGAACGTAGTAATGGAGCTTTAAGATTATTAATAGAAGATAGTAATTACTCTAATATATGTGATGGTAAATATAAAACTGATTTTCCTAAAGAATCTTTTGTTGGCTCATTACATTCATTTCAAGAACAATATAATTGCCCATTCTTTTTTACAGATAAAGAACATAGTGGAAAATATATTTATAACACTTTCTATTATTATCTTAGAAACAAATTAAAAGAAATAGTTGACTTTAAAACAGAATAAGAGTAGTATATAGATACAGGATAAATTAACTTAAGTTAGTAAATCTTGTATCTAATTTTTATTTAATGATGAATAATAATCTAATTGTAAGATATTACAAAAACTACATATAAGAATGGCTTAAATAGGTCAATAAACTGTGATATATTGCAACTAAGTTCCATTAAAAACATGATCTTAACAGGAGTTAATAAATTAATATAAATGAATATAATTAAAGGAGTGAATTAATATGTCAAGAAATAATAGTCTAAGATTAGGACAAACTGAAACCATGACAAGAAATAATCAAGATGAAAGGAAAGAGAGATTAAATAAGTTATTAAAGAAAAATAATAAACATAATAATAGTGTCAACGTACCTAAAGATAAGGAAGTGGATATTGTAGAGTTTGCTGAACAATATTTAGGATTTAAATTGGCAGAATGTCAAAAAGAACTATTGAAATCAATAAAAGAAAACAATTGGAATACAATAAGTTTTAGTCCAATGCATTCTTATTCATACTCATATCAAAGTGTAATGATACAAATGGTAAAAGAACTTATAAAAAGAAAGGAGAAGTAATAATCATGGGAAATTACATTTTAGAACAAAAAGAAAAACATCAGCTATATGAAGAAACATTACAATTAAAACATAAAATATATGAGAAATATCCTGTAGGTGGAATATTACATATTGTTTTAGATGATGGTAACTTGAAAAATAGCAATATTGAATATTGTATTGGAGAAATAGAGAAATTAGAAGAAGATAAAGAATTATTTTTAAAATGTGCAAATAATTTATTAAAAATGACACAAACACAAAGATTAAAACTTTATAGGGCATAAAATACAAGTCTAAATAAAATCGATATTTTAATTGGTAATTATTAACAGCTTTAAAATATTCAATATCTGATATAATAGGATTATTATAATAATTGGAGGAATAACAATGCAATATAATTTTAAAGTAGATTTATACAAAGTATATCCTTTATTTTTAAATAAAGATGATGAATTAGATTTAGATTATTTAAAAGAGTTAAAAAATACTTATGACGAGTTTAGAATAAGATATAATGATGACTTTGATAATGGAGATAAACTAGCTTTATTCAACCTTTTGGAAGGTAATAGCGACCACAATCAAATATTATTAGTTGGTGTTAAAGATAATGAAGAAATTACTTTATGTTATTGGTTAGTAGGTGATGAAGAAGATGATGAACTGTATCAAGAAGGATTAAAAGCGTTTGAGAAAATGAAAGAATATGAAATTAAATGAGAAGGAGGTAAAATTTATGGATACAAAACCAAAATTTTCTTATTATTGTAAAGATTGTGAACACACACAGGAAACTATATGGGTTCTAAGATTTTGTACTAACAAAATAAAAAGTTCTTTTACAAAAGAAGATTTATTATTTATAAAACAATTCCCACATTTATTTGTTACATGTAGTTTCCTATATCCTAATATGACTCGTCTAGATATTAAAAGAATTTATAATAGAGTAGTTAAATATACCAAGTTAGATAAAACTGAATTTGAAACATCATTAAAAATGGTATTATTTAATTTACACGAAAAGACCAAAATAGGTATAAGAGTTAAGTATTATTTAGATTTGTATACTAAATTAGGAATAATGTTTGCAGATAATGAAGGAAATTTAAAACTTAGCTATACTAATAATGGATATATTACTAGTTTTAAATACATTTAACAAATTAATAGAGGAAAGGAATGATTAAATTGAAAAAATATAAATGTATAGCAAATTGTCCTGAGTTAGATTATAAGGATGAAACTCATTGTATTTTTACAGAATTTGAATTAGACAGAAAAAGAGAATATGATGAAGAAATTTGCCCTTATGGTAATTATACAAAATTAATTTTAATTGATAAGGAGTTTGAAGAAAATGAGTAGAGAACATAAATATAGGGCATGGATTAAAAATAGTAATAGAATGGAAAGATGTGTAGAAGTTAATCCGTTTTATGTAGGCGATTGTGATAGATTTCACTGGAAACATGATGAAGTTGAATTAATGCAATACATAGGATTAAAGGATAGGATAGTCAGAAAAGATTGTTCTGAATCAAAAGAAATATATGAACATGATATAGTTAAAGCTTTAAATAGAAATTATGATTGTGAAGACGATAGAGAAGATTATTTTCAATTATTTGAAGTTACTTATTTAAATGGTTGTTACATGTTTGGCAATTGGAATGCTCATGAATTCTTTAATAGATTTATGCATATGGAAGTTTTAGGTAATATATTTGAAAATCCAGAATTGCTAAAGGAGGACAAGTTAGATGGATAAAGAGAGACAAGAATTTCAATTAGGCAATACTGCCTATATATCAGAAGTACATTTAGAAAATATGTTTGTAAGTGAGGTTAAATAAATGAAACGTGAAGAATTAATGAAATTAAATTCATATAAGATTGATGAGTTAAAGAAAAGGCTTATTCCTATAACAGATTGGAATAAAGTTAAAAGGGAATCTAAAAAGAAAGCTATTTATATGTTTCATGAAAGTGATACTAATATATTTATTCAAAACAAATTTGCTGATTATAATGAAAAGGATAATATAGTAGCATATTATTATAGAGTGTTTAGAAATGAAAGATATAAGTATAACAGTAATAAAGAATCAACTGGATGGTACTATTATGATGAGTCTATAGCTAAGGAAGTAGAAAAATATTGGACACCTAAATTATACATAATTAAATTACCTTATGGTGCTGAATTTATAATAATAGCTTGTAATGAAATACATTTACATAAATGTTTCAATGATGAAACTAGTGATGATTCTTATGTAAATTTTGAACAATTTAAAAATACATGTAAATACAAGTCTATAGAAGAAGTAGGAGAATTCAAAGTCCTTATCAAATAAAACACGAATATTAAAAGTTACAATCTTGCAAAAATGATAAAAATAACGAGGAAATATATTAAATTCTGCAAGAAATACGAACTATAATTACAGAATCTTGTCTTAAAATTCGCATTTTAAGGTAATTGTATAAATTAATATAGAAAGGTGGTAAATTTAAATGCCAAAGGATTTAAGATGCTTTGAATATGAGGAAAGAAAAGCTTTATACTACAGATTAAATACCATACAAAATTGGATTGAAGAAATGTTAAAAGAAGGCTTGATAAATGACAAGTGGGAATGGATGAAAGAATCTCAAGACATATTAAAGGATGTTAAAGAACAATTATATTAAAAGGAGAGGTGTTATGTTTAACAAATTAAAAGATAAGCTGAAATTAAAGTTAATACATTGGTTAGAAATAGATAATCTGAATGAAAATTTAATTAATGTAAATAAAGATTTTAATACATATAAAACTAGTAATTATGAGGACTGGCAAAAGTTATATAATAGATATGAAAGTCTAAGAAAAAGCTATAGAGCAGATTATAATGATTTAGATAATAAGTATGATTCATTACATAGAACAATTCAATCAGTTATAAAAATGGGTGCTGATATTGATTTACAACCAAAACATAATAATAGAACTGGTAGTTGGGCAGTAATATGTTTTGAACGTGGAAAAACTAATATAGTTAAATTTATTGATTTAGATTGTCAAGGTAGAAATGGACATGAAATGTTTGATTATTTAAAAAGTTTTGATGCTAGTAGAAACATAGTGGATACTCCTTTTAATTGTGATATTCATAGAGATTTTTTCTATATGTGGGATAAGGAGGAATAATACTATGACAATCAAAGAAGGATTTAAAGCACTTAAAGATATTTTTGCAACAAACAAAAGAATGAAAAAATTATTAAGAGCTGGGAATATATTATTAGAGGAAGGAAGATATGTTCTAAATCAAAATAATACAGATGATGCAAATAAGATTTTAGAAATGTCTACGGATATTCATAATTATATTGAAAAAGTTGATAGTGATTATAAAAACAGAATAAAGGAGTATGGTGTTAAATGAAGAAATTGAAATGTCTACTAGGTCATAACTTACATATGATGAAAATAAATGATGTTACAAAACATAAATTTGATAATAATGAGGAAAATATCACAGTCTATAAATGTAAACATTGTGGACAAATCATAACTGGTAAAACTAATTTTGTAAAAGCTGAATTTAAAAATCCAAAAGTTAAAGAAGAAAAACCTAAAGAATTAATTAGAGTTAGAGAATATCAAGGGTGGAGTCTACACAACACAAACAATACAATTAATTTTTATGGCGATGAAGATAGCGGATATTTGCATTTAGTATCTAAAGATGAAATTAATGAAATTGAAAGAGTTGGAATATTTACAGTCATAAAAGAAAATTTAAAATCTTATAAAGGACTAGATATATACATTGATGCGTATGAATCAGAATATAATCAAAAAGGTGATTATATTGGTGGTAAGTATATGCATTATGGAGCATCTGTAGAAAAGGCTTCGGAATATTTTGGTGCATATCATGATTTTAAATTAGAAGATGCAGAAACTATAATAACTATTAAATATGAACTGGTTAGAAGATATAATAAATCTAAATGGTGGAGATTTAAAAATAAAAGAAAATGTATTATAAAATAATAAATTAAGAATTGAATAAGGAGGATAAAACAAAAAATAATGCGGAAAGAATACATAGAAGATTTAGAAGGAGAGATTTGGGTTAAGAATAATGGTTATGAGATTAGTAATAAAGGTAGAATAATTACTAAAAGAGGTAAACTATCAAAAGCTAAAATAATTGAAAATGAATATGTGGGTTGTAGTGTAGTTTTTGAAGATGGGACTGAGGTTAGTGGAGTACATAGGGCAGTAGCTTATGCATTTATTCCTAATGATGATCCTATAAACAAGATTGAAGTAAATCATATTGATGGAATAAAGCACCATAATTGGGTTGAAAATCTTGAATGGTGTACAAAGAAGGAAAATCAAGAACACGAGGTTAGAGTTCTTAAACAAAGGAATGGTGAAAAGAATTGTAAAAATAAATTAAAAGAATCTCAAGTGATTGAAATTTATAACCTTTGTAAAGAAGGTTATATGAGATACAAGGATATCGCAAAAATGTATAATATAGAAGCATGTCAAGTATCTTTAATAGTTAGTGGAGACAAGTGGAAGGATTTAAATTTAGAACCGTTACCACCATTAGTTAGAGGTAGTAGAAGTCGAGGGAAGAAAGTACTATGGATAAATAAGAATAAAGAATATCCAAGCATATTAAAATGTTATGAGGATATGAAAAATACATATGGAATTACAGTTTGTGACCAAAGTATTAAAAAGATTTGTAATGGAGAGTTAGAAGAACATAAAGGACAAAAGTTTAAATGGGTAAGTTAAATACATATATAACATATAATAAATTAATATAAATAAGGAGATATTGAAATGAAATATATAAAAGCAGAAGAATTTTTAAAACAACCAAAAGAGGTGCAAAAAGTATTTGAAAATTGGTGGCAACCAAATGTAGGAGATTTATATTGTAATATTTACAATAATCAACAAGAGAATGTTTTAGTTATAAATAAATGTCAATTAGATTTTTCAAAAAGTTTCAAAGACGATATAAAACAATTTGGATGTATTCTTTTTACAGAAGGACAGTTAAGACAGTTTATTGAGAACAAGACAGGATATAAAGCAACTTTAGTTCATCCGAGTTCTTCACCAATAGAAATATGGTTATACACAGACAAAGGAATAAAAAGAATATCTTCCATAGATAAATTTGATGTATTACAAGCTTATTGGAAAGTGGCTTTAGAAATTGCAAAGGGGGAAGTAAAGTAATGATAGATTATATAGTATATTATAAAACAAATGAAGTAGAATCAGATAGAATTGTTAGTTTAGATGAATACATAGATGATACAGAAATGTTAGAAGAATTATTACTAGAAGAATTAAGAGAATATTTTGAAGTGGATGACATCGAATTAATTAGCTATGAAAGTTTAGTTGATAGAGAAGTGGATGTAGAAAATATGGAATAATACATATAGCAATAAATTAACAGAATATTAGGAGGATTTGTAATGGCAGAAAGAAAATTAACGCTTTGTAATGGAAGTAGTAAAATAAGAGAATTACCTAGTGTAATTTTAGGTTCAGATGGAATTAGAGGAGTTCAACAAACTTTATTTGAAATAATAACTAATGCAATAGATAGATATAAGGCAGGACATGGAGATAAAATTATTATAACTAGACATAAAGATGATTCATATACCATACAAGACTTTGCAGATGGATTACCCTGTCTATGGATGAAGGAAGATAATTTATATAATTGGGATATAGCTTTGTACAAACTATATGGTGGAGATAATTACGCTACTACACAAGAAGATTTAGATAATAAAGAACTTGATGGAAAACTAGGTAATTACGGCTTAGGACTCGCAAGTAGCCAAATGAGTAGTGAGTATATGACAGTGATTGTTAGAAAAGAACATGAAAAATATACATTAAATTTTAGAGAAGGTAGACCAGTTGACAAAGACACATTTGCTTTTATAAAAGAAGATAATGATGAGCCTTTTAATTTTGAAGATGGACAACGAGTTTTAAAAATAGAAGATAATACTGACAGCTATACTGGAACTACAATTACATATAAACCTGACAAAAAAGTTTTCACAGATATTAATATAGATTCTCAATGGATTAAAAATAAAATGAACACACAAGCAACAGTATGTACAGGAATTTCTTTAATATTTAATGATGAAAAAAATGAAGAGTTCATAGAATATAAATATGACAATATTAAAGACTATATAGATAAAAATATAGGTGAAAAAGATGATGTAAGCGAGACTATAAATTTTTATAATAAATGTGATAATTGTCAAGATAAAGAAGGTAAATTAGTTTATAAAATGGACTATAGTCTCACATTTAAATTTAATAGAAGTATTAAGAAACAAGAATACTATCACAATAGTAGTGAATTAACTGAATTAACATATAATGTAACAACTAAGTCATTAGAGAAAGGCTTAACTACTGCAATACATAATTATTTAACAAAAAACAGCTTGTATAAGAATAAAGAAAAAATTAAATTTGATGATATATCTGATAGTTTAATAGCTGTTCTTATTACTAAGTCAACAAAAACAAGTTATGCGAATCAAACTAAACTAAGCATAGACAATGCTTTCATAAGAAAATATGTTTCTGATGATGTTTATGAAAAATTTTCAATTTATTTAGAAGAGAATAGAATAGATGCTGAGAATATTATAAATCAAGTATTAATTAATATGAGAGCTAATAATAAAGCAGAAAATTCAAGACAAAATGTAAAAAAGGAATTAGAAAAAGGAGCAAACTCAGCTATAACTAGACCTGATAAATATACTCCTTGTGTAAGTAAAAAACGAGAAGAAATTTGTTTGATATTAACAGAAGGAGACTCAGCAAAAGAGCCAATGCGTAAATCGAGAGACAAAAGAACTATGGCTCTATATGCATTAAGGGGGAAAGTTATCAATGCTTTTAAAAACCCATTAAATGATTTGTTAAATAACAATGAAGTCAAAGACATATTTAAGATACTTCAATGTGGTATGGAATATAAAGGCAAGTCTATAAAAGGTATTTCAAAATATAATGAAGATAATTTGCTATTTGATAAGGTCGCAATTAGTGTAGATGGTGATGAAGATGGGAAGCACATAAGAAGTTTAATAATATGTTTATTTTCTGTATTAGCACCAGACTTTATTAAAAATGGTCATTTGTATATTCTTTACACCCCATTATATTTAATAGAAACAAAAAAAGAAAAATACTATGCTTATACTGAAACAGAAAAAGACAACATATTAAGAGAAATAAAAGAAACATATAAATCTAAAAGGTTCAAAGGATTAGGAGGTCTAACCACTGAAATATTATCAGATACAGCTATGAATGAAGAAAAGAGAATCATAAAACAAATTACATGGGATGATGTAATTAAATGTGAATATGTTTTAAAATTATGTATGTCAGATGAAAAAGCAAAAGAAAGAAAAGAATTTATTGAAGCTAGAGGAAATGAGTTCTTTGATATTAGAACATTGGAGGTATAAATATGTCAGAAATAGAAAAAGTAAAATTAAGTGAACAAGTTTTAGAAGATTATATGAGTTATGGAATGTCAACTATTGTTGATAGAGCTTTGCCAAAAGTAGAAGATGGGTTTTTGCCTGTACAAAGAAAAATCCTTTATAGTATGATGGCAAATAAAATGATTAGCGAAAAAGACTTTTTTAAGTGTTTAGATATTATAGGTAATGCAACCAAATATTATGTTCATGGTGACTCTTCACTAATGGGATCATTATCTTTACTTGTAGACACAAACCAAACGCAATCTACTCCTTTCATACTTGGTCATGGTAATTTTGGTAATACATTAACTCAAGGAGGATATTCTGCACCCAGATATACTTTTGCTAAATTAAGTGGATTTTCTGAAAAAACATTATTTGATGGAATCTATGATGGAGTAGTTGATATGATAGGTGATACGGAACATAAAGAACCTGTCTGCTTACCTACTATGTATCCTAATATTTTAACTATGTTTACAAGTGCTATTGCTGTAGGAGAAGCATGTTCTTTTAATGGATTTAATTTAAAAGACATATGTGATTATACTTCAAAATATATAAAAGATAAAACACTAATAGCTTCAGATTATATAATTCCAGATTTTCCTACAGATTGTAAAGTAATATATAATAAAGAAAATATTAAAAATATATGTGATACAGGAAAGGGGAGTATAAAATTAAGAGCAATACCTAGATTTGATGAAGAAAATAATATACTTTCCATGTTTATACCATACTCAACAACGGTAGAAAGAGTATTAAAAGAAATAACAAACAAGCTAAACATCTTTAAAGAAATAACTGATGTTAAAGATGGTAGTGGATATAACAAAAAAGACCAAAAAGAAGAATATACTGTAGATTTATATTTAAGAAAAAACATAAATATTGATTTGTTAGTTAATAAACTATACAAATATACCTCATTAGAATCAAATGTTTCATATAATATGAATAGTTTAATAAATTTCGTTCCAAAAGTAAGAGGAATAAATGAAGTCCTTGATTTTTGGATAAAATTTAGAGAAAATTGTATAATAAAATTAACTAATAAAGAAATTGAAACAAAATCAGCAAAATTACATATCATGCTAGGGTTACAGAAAGTTTTAATAGATATAGACGAAGCAATTAAACTAATAAGACACACAGAAGAAGATAAGATATTAAAAAGTTTGTGTGAAAGTTTTAATATAGATGAAAAACAAGCACAATTTATAGCTGATATGAAGCTTAGAAATATAAACAAATCTTATATAGAAAAGCAAATTAAACAAATACAAGAGTTACAAAAAGAGGTAGAACATTTACAATATATTGTTTCTAATATGGATGAAATAAACAAAATAATAATAGAACAATTACAAACTATTTCTGATAAATATGGAAAGCCTAGATTGGCAGAAGTTATAGATATAAGTGAAATAATTCAAATACCACAAGAAGAATTTATAGAAGAGTATAACTGTCGTATTTTTTACACCAATAAGTACATAAAGAAGCACCTTAAGCAATCAGACAATCATAAAATTGTTGAGGGAAACACTATACTTGGTGACTTCATAACTACAAATAAGTCCACTTTATTAACATTTACTAATAAAGAAAGAAGATATAAATTACAATGTTCTGATTTAGAACAATATCAACCTTCAACACATGGTGCTTTTGTGCCTAAATTGTTAGGCTTTGAAGAGGATGAAGAGATTATTAAAATAGTATCAGTAGAAAAGCCAAATGGATTTATTCTAGTAGCTTATGAAGATGGAAACCTTGCTAAGATAAAGATAGACAAGTATTTATCATCATATAAGAAGCTAGAGAAATGTTATTCGAATAAAAGTAAAGTATTAGATATATACTATTCTGAAAAAGATGTAGACATATTAATGGTATCAGATGAAGGAAAGGGAATAATATTCAATAGTAACAACTTCAATGCAGTAGGTAGTACAAATTCACAAGGTAATGTTGGAATGAAACTAAACGAAGGTAATAGAGTTATCAGTGCTATAATTGATGTAGATAAAGAATTTAATTTTGAGTTAGAAACTTTAAAAGGAAAATCTAAAACTTTTATGCTTTCAGAGATAGTTTCAACAAATAAAACGAATGAAGAAAGAGATTTACATGCTTACTTATATTCCAGACGTGGGAATCAAGGTAATTTCTTAATAAACACTAGAACAAATCAAGATGAAGTTATTGAATTAGTAGTCAAACAATAAATTAATATAAATACAAATAAACATTGACAAACAAATCCAATAATGCTAAGATAATACCAACAGGAAGAAATATCTTGTTGGTATTTTTAATATAAATTTTAATAAATTAATAGAAATATTGTTGACAAGTTAATTATAATTTGTTAAACTAAGATTAACCAATAAAGGAAATACATACAATAAATATTAAGAAATAAGGAGATGTGTTAAAATGAAAAGAGTTTTATTATTAAGTCAGCATATTGGAAGTGGATATCTAACAAAAGGACGGGTATATGATGTTCAAAGAATTGATTTTTATATCTATAACCAAAAAACAGAGGAAAGTGATAAATTTGATTATGAGACAATTACAGAAGAACAAAAAGAACAGGGAAACAAGGAAATCTATATAATAGATGATAGAGGACAAGAAGAGGAATTACAAGAATATGAAGCTGACAAGTATTTCTTATTTGAAAATGATAGAGATTTAGCACATTATTTAATTGATAATGTGGAAGGATTAGATTTGACATTGATAAATATGAAAAAATTATTAGGATAATCTAATATAAGAAAAGGAAGTTTATAAGTTTTCTTTTCTTATATCCAACTTTATAATAAGTTATTACGGAAAGAGGTGATGTAAATTGATTGAAGCTGATGAAATATTTCAACAAGTAAAAGAAGATAGTCAAACACAAGGACAAGTTATAACAGAAACAAATTACATAATAGACGAATTAAAAGAATACAGAAACCAATATGCTGAAGCGATTGATAAATGTAGATATTGTAGTGGTAATTTAAAATTTATCAATGACAAAGTTAATGACAAACAATATTTAAGATGTGAAGATTGCCATAGGATAAATAAAACAAATTAATAAAAATATAAGGAGTGTCAATAATGAAAAAGCAAGATTTAAAAACAGGAATGATATTAGAATTTAAAAATGAAGAAAAAGCAATGGTTTTATTAGGAACAGAGACAGGGAATATATACGTTGGTGAAACGTGGGGAGTGTTGCAATCACTCAATGATAATATGGAATATAATCAAACTACATATGTGACAAAAATATACCAACCAAGAAACAATATAGATTATTTAAACAGAGAATGTGAGATTGAAATCTCTAGATGTGAATTAATATGGACTAAACCATCTAAAGTAGACAGCTTGAGAAAGAGATTAATTAAGAAGCAAGAAATAACAGAGGATATGTTTGAAGGATTAACATCTAAAGAAATGATGGACTTAGCTAAAATGTTAGTTGCAGATGGGTTTTGTTAAAAGTCGAATTTTAATTGATTTAATAAATTAATTATAGAAAGGTGGTGGTAATATGAATCAAAAATTTAATCATGTATTTTGTAAACATAAAAATGATTTTGATTATTGTTATAAATGTGATAGAGGGTGTCCGTTGGTTAGTAATCTGTGGTATACATATATAAGAAACCCTATAGTTAATTTCTTTATTGCATTAAGATATGGATTTGTAAAATGTAATCAAAAGCCTACAAATTGTAGTTATCTTTACAAGAATAAATACTGTTTGCTAAAGGGTAGAAACTGTTATTCAAATAGAAATAATAAAAAATAGACCCCAAAGACATAAAACTAAGCATAATACACAATTAATCCTAACAATTTAGAATTGACAAATAAGCCAATATAATAAATTAATGAAGGAGTGTATTTATATGATGAAATTATTTAAAAACGAAAAATGCATGAAAGAATTAAGAGAAACCTTAGAAAAGGAAATGAATGATAAACTAGAATCTTTAAAAACTGAAAAAGATAGCGAAATTAAAGAATTAGAATCACAAAATAATGAACTACATACAAAATTAAACAATAAAGATAAAATGTTTGAAGAATATAACGCATCAGTAAGTGAATCAAATAAAAAATCACTAAAAGAGATGGAGATAATTAGTAATACTATTACAGGACAAGCAGGTTCAGTTGAAGAAATAAGTGCCACTATACAAGAAGTAACATCAAATATAGTTCATATTACTTCAGAAGTTAATCTTGCATATGAGAGTGCAAAAACTAATAGTGGAATTATGAAAGTATTCCATAATGATAATGTTGATGTCTATAATAATGCAAATGAATTATATATAAAAATGAAAGATATTTCTAAAATAACAAATGTAATCAAAGAAATAGCTAATCAAACAAATTTATTATCATTAAATGCAAGTATAGAGTCTGCAAGAGCTGGGGAACAAGGAAAAGGTTTTGCAGTTGTCGCTAATGAAGTTAAAAAACTTGCAGAAGAAACTAAAAACTCAAGTATAATGATTAGTAAAATTGTAGAAGACTTACAAGTTACAACTAATACTATTCTTGAAAAAACTGAAACAGGTAAAGAAAATAGTAAAAAACTTAAAGAAAGTAATGTACTTAGAATATCTCGTATAGAAGGTATAAATGATGGAATGATTTCAGTAAGTGCATGTATGGAACAAACTAGTTCAGCGGTTCAAGAACTTGCTAATAATACAGTAGAGATTGCAAATGAAACAGAAAAAGCTATAACTATGATTAAAAAATAACATAAGATTGGAGCTGATTAAATGCTAAAAGGAAAGAGGATAATGGCAGTCCTTTCATCAACATTACTTTTCAGTACAATAGGATTACCATCAACACCGTTTCAAACTTTAGCAACAGAGGTTGTAAAAGATAATATTGATAATGAAATGGTACTAATGCAAGATATAAGATTAAAAACATTTATGGAACAATATGAAAATACAAAAGTAGAAAATGACAGAATGAAAGCTGAAGAAATTAAACAACAGAAACAATTAGAAGAACAAAAGATAAATGAACCTCAATGGCAAGAGTTTATATTAACTTTTTATACTTCTCTAGAATCAGAAAATAGCAGAGCAGGTGCAGTTACATGTCAAAACAAACCATTATCAAGAGGTGGAGTTGCAAATAATGTAATACCACAAAATACTCCAATATATTTAGAAGGATATGGACAAGTAATTGTTAATGATAAAGGAAGTAATAAGCATTTTGCAGTAGATACCAGATTAGATGTATATATTGAAAGAGAATGTGGTGAAAGTGATAGAGAATATGCAAGAAGAATAGAAAGAATGGGCGTAAAAAGAGTTAAAGGATATATAGTTAAATAAATTAATAGAAACATATTGACTTTTAAAATTAGTTGGTATATTATAGTAAATGAAAGGAGATGAGATATATGAAACTAGTTTTTGATAATATGAATGATTGTGTAAATAGTATTCCCAAAGGTGCGAATGTATCAGTTTTATATTATGGAGATAATGATAGGATTTTATTATATGGTAAAATTCTAGAAAGTGATGAAGAGAGTATAAAACTAGAACTTGATTCATCTGAAATTAAAATAATTGAAATATTATCTATACGTGAAATTACTGTATTGGATAAACTTAAACTAGCTATTGATAAAGATGAAGATAAATATTTTAAATTAGAGTATAAAGTATTTCAAGATAATGAATGGAAGGTGCGTACTCAATGGTGTAAAGATGAAACAAAATTTAAAAAAGAGTTAGAATTTATGAGTAATAATCCTAATTTTGAAATATTAAATCATGATTAATAACATTTATTAAAAGAATAGTTTTATTTGGAAATTAACAAATTAATAAAAGAAAGAGGTAATGTAAAATGAATAAAAATGAAAGATGGTATGAAAATATCCCAGTCAATATTAATAACAATGGAGACCCTTTAATTGACAACCAAGCTGATAATACAATTGAAAAAATTAAATCTTTAGAAGGACTTAATAACATATTTCATATTTGTACAAAATCAGTTCCAAGTGAAAGAACATTTGAAATGTTAGAATCTTTGACAGATAGTCAAAAGAAAAATATATTCTTATCTTATTCATTAACTGGATTAAATGAAGGTGGATATTCATTTGATGAAAGAGTAAAAGTAATAGATAGATTATACAATATATTTGGTGATGTAGTTATATTATTAAGACCTTTGATAAAGGGTAGGAATGATAGTAAAGAAAATATCGAAAGGATTATAAAAGTTGCGTCAACACATGGGAATAGAATAATACTTGGGGGTTTGCACAACAAAAAGCTAGTTAAACAAATGCAGGATTCTACAGAACAATTTTTTATGCATTGTTGTAAAAAGTATAATGTAAGATATTTTAATAAGACATCTTGTGCTGTTGCAGATAAATTTAATACTGAATGTAAGGTTCATGATTATTACGATAATAAACCAATAAACTTAGATGTACTAGATATGCTAGGATATACATATTCATTATGGAATGGTGATATATTATTAGAACAAGCTAGTTCGGGAGATTTAAATTTAATAAGGGTTATTACGAAATCTATTCCTTATACAAAAAGAGTAATTTCTAGATTAAATAAAATAACTGCAATAGGCAATCATAATTATGAATTTACATCTGGTTGGATGTCATGGAGTGAAAATAATCCATGTAATATAGGTTGTGATTATTGTGTAATGTCTCAAATAGATTATCTTAAAGATAGGAGTACGGTTGGATGTCACCCAAAAGATGTAGAAAATATAAAAATAGATAACTGTCATAAAGATTCTGTGGTAGATACATCACCTATTGAAAAATATTATTCTTACAAAGATTTAAGACGACAATGTGAGTGTATAAAATATGATAAGTAAAAGTCAGATAAAGTTTATAGAAAAAATAGACTCTAATTATGTCATTGGTGGAAGTAACGCCACTATGATATATATAGGATATGAAATACGAAAATGCGATGATATAGATTTACATTTAACTAAAATAGTAGATGAAAGTTTATTTAAGAAACTAGGAAATGTAGACATATTTTATGATTCAATACCTTGTATAGTTTATAAAGAAATAAGATTAATAAAGCTAGAAAAGTTGATAGCAAATAAATTTAATAGGCTTTATGTTGATACTAGAAGTAAAGATTTGTATGATTTATATTTTTTATTAGATTTAGATTATAATATAGATGAACTAAAAGAATATGTTAATAAAAGTCAGAATATTATTGATATAAATAATGATTTTAGTTCATTTATTGAAACAGTTAATTATAAAATAAGCATAAATGACTGTATTAGCAAAATAAAAGAATTTGAACGTGAGGTAGGTTTAAATGAATAATAAACTCAAAAATATTAAATATACATGGAAACATAAGAAAGCATTTCTAAAGGTAGAAAAACAACTACTAAATAAAAACACAATTAGAGGATATTTACACGATTCAGATAAGTTACTTATGTATTTATTCTTAAGTAAAAAGACAACACATAAAATACATAGGAGATATTCAAAACATCATACAATAAAAGCAAATACCGAAAATGATTATATACAAATGGTTATAGATTGGGAGTGTGCTAGACTTACAAAGCTAGATAAACCATTAAATGCTTATGAAACTCTATATAAATATTATCCACAATTAGAAGATAAAATATTACCAATATTAGAAAGATTCAATATTAATAGCAACCATTCTTAAAATATTGAAAATTAAGAATGTGGCTATAACTAGCTTACAGAGGTTGAATAATGTCTTAAAATGCTGATTTTATCAAGAGTTAATAAATTAATAGTAATGAGGAAGTGAGAAATATGTTTTGGAATAAAAAGAACAATGATTATGTAATTACAACTAAAATTACAAAGACTTCTAATCAAGCACAATTTGAAAGAGAAATAAAAGAAAAAGTAGAACAACAATCATCAATTTGTCCTGAATGTGGACATATTAATAGACCTAGAATGTTTGGTAGTACATATGTTGGTACAAATATTCATACTTCATATGGAGAATGCGAGAAATGTGGAACTAAATGGGAAGTTGACTATAGATTATAACTATGAAAATAGTTTATATAATAAATTAATAAAACAATAAAAGAAAGAGAGTGATATTTTGATTAAAGTCATAAAAAAAGATGGAACTACCACAGAATTTGATAAAAGTAAAATAATTAGAGCTGTAAATAAAAGTGCAGAAAGAGTTATGACTACACTGACGGATGAAGAGTTAGATAGAATATGTAAAGAAGTATATATAAATATATGCGATTCAAATAAAGACGATATTAGTGTTACTTCATTACATAATATGGTTGAAAGTGCTTTAGATAAAGTAAATCATAATATTGCAGTAAGTTATAAAGAATATAGAAATTACAAAACTGATTTTGTAGGAATGCTAGATGAAGTTTATTCAAAGTCACAATCTATCATGTATTTAGGAGATAAAAGTAATTCAAATACTGATAGTGCTTTAGTAACAACCAAAAGAAGCTTAGTATATGGAGAATTAAATAAGGAACTATATAATAAATTCTTTTTAACACAAGAAGAGAGACAAGCTTGTCGAGATGGATACATATATATACACGACAAATCAGCACGAAGAGATACAATGAATTGTTGTTTATTTGATGCTAAGTCAGTTATGACTGGTGGCTTTGAAATGGGTAATATTTGGTATAACGAACCAAAGTCAATCGATACTGCATGTGATGTGTTAGGAGATATTATAATGATGTCAGCCAGTATGCAGTACGGTGGTTGGAGTACAAGAGTTGATGATTTATTAGCACCATATGTTGAGAAGTCTTATAATATGTATAAAAATGAACTAATTGATATATGTACTTTTTTAAATGTTTTATCCAATGCTGAAGAATATATAGAACAAAAAGCTTTAGATAAAGCTAATAGAGATTTAGAACAAGGAATACAAGGATTAGAAATTAAATTAAATTCTGTTGCTTCAAGTAGAGGTGATTATCCTTTCACTACATTTGCGATAGGATTAGGGGAATTAAAGTTTGAAAGAATGGTTTCAAAAGCTGTTCTTAATGTTAGAATGAATGGTCAAGGAAAAGAAGGGTATAAAAGACCAGTATTATTTCCTAAAATAATATTCTTATATGACGAAAATTTACATGGTGCTGGTAAAAAATTAGAAGATATATTCGACTTAGCAATATTATGTTCAAGTAAAGCAATGTACCCCGACTTTTTATCTCTAACAGGTGAGTCTTATGTTTCTAATATGTATAAAAAATATGGTTCAATAATATATCCAATGGGTTGTGTAGATGGACAAGAAATAATTACATATAAAATTAATGACAAATTGTATGTTGAATCATTTGAAAGAATGTGGAATAGGTTGTCAAGCATATCTACAATAAAAGAACAAGAATCTAAAGACAATTATTATATGGATTTAAAAGATGTTTTAATATATGATACCAAAAATGGATTTGTTAATACAAAGAGAATTATTAAAAACAAAGATAAAGGAGATTGGACAAGAATTAAATTCTCCAACGGTAGAAGTTTATTAGCAACATCAGATCATACACTACCAATAATTAATCAAGGCAGAACTTTTGTAAAAGATTTAAAAATAGGTGATAAAATAAATATAAATCAATCTCAATATTCAGAAGACTCAATTATGTATAATATAGATAAAGCTTGGTTATTAGGGTTCTTATTATGTGATGGATGTTATGATGATCAAGTAAGTTCTTCAATTGCTTTAACAGGAGAAGATGATATTGAAACAAATTATAAAAAAATATTTAAAGAACTTTACAATTTAGATGTAAAAACTGTTGTTTGGAACAGAGGTAAAAGAGGAGATTATAAAGAATTAAAAATTGGAATAGAAAAGTACGAAGATTACAAAAAAGTTCAATTAGAATTATTAGAAATATTTGGAGGAAAACAAAAAATATATAGACAAATTCCAAATGAAGTATTTTCTTGGAATAAAGAAGCTAAACTATCTTTTTTAGCTGGAATGATAGATGCTGATGGATACATAAATTCTACAGGACATTGTGGTTCTACTGTCCAAATTGGAAGCACAAATAAGGAATTAGCTTTACAAACGATGGCACTATCTCAAAGTTTAGGATTACCAACTAAAGTATATTTAAATCATTATACTTCAAACGATAAAAATAAAATAAGATATAGAATTGAGTTTTCAGCAACAATAGAATTATTAAAATATATGGCTTGTCATAAAAAAATAGATTGTTTTACTAGAGAGGCAAATATAACTAAAATAAATGAATCATCTGTAACTAGTATAGAATTTTTAGGAGATATAAATAAATTCAGTTATGATGTTGCTACTGAAAGCGATCATTTTGAAGTAAGTGGAATATATAGTCATAATTGTAGAGCATTCTTGAGTCCTTGGTATGAAAGAGGTGGAATGTTCCCAATAGATGAATATGATAAACCTGTTTATACAGGACGTTTTAACATTGGAGCTATTACTCTTAATATGATAATGATATTAGCAAAAGCTAGAGAAGAAAATAAAGATTTTTATGAAGTGTTAGATTATTACATGGAAATGATTAGAAAAATACATATTAGAACTTATGACTATCTAGGAAAAATGAAAGCTTCTACAAATCCATTAGGATATTGCGAAGGTGGATTCTATGGAGGAAATTTAAAACCAAATGAATGTATAGCTAAAATATTAAAACCTATGACGGCTTCATTCGGTATAACTGGACTAAATGAATTACAAGAATTATATAACAGTATGTCTTTAGTTGAAGATGGAGAATTTACTTTAGATGTAATGAAATATATAAATGCAAAGGTTGACCAATTTAAAGTAGAAGATGGATGGTTATATGCAATTTATGGGACTCCAGCAGAATCCTTATGTGGTCTTCAAATAGAACAATTTAGAGCTAAATATGGAATAATAAAAAATGTTTCTGATAGAGAATATACTTCAAATAGTTTTCACTGTCACGTAACAGAAGACATTTTACCAACACAAAAACAAGACTTGGAATATAGATATTGGGATTTATTTAATGGAGGAAAAATTCAATATGTAAGATATCCATTAGGGTATAATCTTGAGGCTATAAAAATAATAATAAAACGTGCTATGGATCTGGGATTATATGAAGGAGTAAATATGGCATTGTCTTACTGTAATGAATGTGGGCATCAAGAAGAAAATATGGATACTTGCCCAGTATGTGGAAGTTACAATTTAACTAAGATTGACAGAATGAATGGTTATTTAAGTTATTCAAGAGTTAAAGGAGATACCACATTAAATCAATCTAAAATGGCAGAAATAAAAGAAAGAAAATCAATGTAGAAAGGAAGTAATATAATTGAGATACCATAATATAACGACTGAAGATATGAAAAATGGAATGGGATTAAGAACTGTATTATGGTTATCTCACTGTGAACATAAATGTGAGGGTTGTCATAATCCTCAAACATGGAATGAAAATAGTGGGATACCATTTGATAATGAAGCAAAAGAGGAATTGTTCAGTAAACTAAATAACGATTATATATCAGGTCTAACGTTAAGTGGAGGAGACCCATTATCTTGTATAAATAGAATAGAAATTATTGATTTATTAAAAGGAATAAAAATACAATTTCCTAGCAAAAATATATGGTGTTATACTGGTTATAATTGGAATGATGTTGAAAATTTAGAAGTAATGAAATATATAGATATACTTGTTGATGGACAATTTAAAGAAGAATTAAGTGTTCCATCACCCAATTGGTGTGGTTCGAGTAATCAAAGAATAATAAATGTTCAAGAATCATTAAAAAGAGGTGAAGTAATCTTATATGTGGAGCAAATATAAAAATTCTATAATGGCAGGTGCTTCTATTTCATTAGGTACATTTGCATATCTTATAACATTACAAAGAGTAAATAATCCATTTATAGCAAGTATAATGTTCTATTTAGGTTTAAGTTTAGTTATGATTTTTGGATTTGATTTATTTACAGGACAAGTATTGGGTTTAAAAACAGATACATATACATTACAATATTTTACGAAAAGTAGTATCTCAATCAAAGAATACATAATAACATTATCTAAAACTTGGTTGGGTAATTTAATAGGATCAGTAATTACAACCATACTATTATTTCAAGTATTACATCCTAATGTAGAACAAATAGTAAATACAAAATTATCACTTAATCCAATACAATTAATTGTTGGTGGTATTGCATGTAATTTTCTTGTGTGTTGTGCAGTAGCAAATTATAAAATGTATCAAAATCATTTAATAAGTGGATTCTTTATAACTATATTTGTAATATGTGGTTTTCTACATTGTATAGCTGATATGACATATTTCACTTTAGCAATTTGTAGTGGAATGAATTTAGATATTATCAAAGTTATTACATATATGATTATAGTCACTTTAGGAAATGTACTTGGAGGATTATTACTATATTTTATGAAAAGACAATAATAAATTAATATAAATAAAGTGAGGTATTTAAAATGAAAAATGTTAAAGAAGAACTAATTAATAAAATTATTGAGGAATTAAAACGAGAACAGGTCAAAAGGATTCCATTCTTAATTGCACCACTAGAACAACATTTAAATAGTGAAAATTTTGAAGAACTATTTAAAGATTTAGAAGAAAAAGATTTTTATATTCAGTATGAAGAAGACCATAGTGAAGGTTGTACCAATGGTAGTATAACTATAGAATTACAAGAGAAATCTGATGATGAAATTGAAGAAGAAGAAAATTATTGCTATACAAATGAACACTATGTTAACTATAATTATGAAATAACTTTTGATTATGACCCAAGACATTGGGGTTATTGCCAATGTGGAACAGAAGATAAAGATTATGATTCTAGATATAGATGTTGTGGACATGGTTGTGATTGGTCTGCACCATCATTTGGAATAGTTAAGCATGAAAGTTTAGGTGGTTGTTCATGGAAAGGCGATGAACATGATTTTTGGGAGTTTCAAGATAAATTTAACAATATAGATGACAAACAACTAGAAGAAGATAAAAAACAAGCTGAAATTAAATACATACAAGAACAGATTGAATTTTACAGTAATAAATTAGAAAAAGTCAAAAATTTATAATTTAAGAATAAGGCTATAACAGGCTTGTAGCCTTTAAATATTCTATTAAAACAGATATTTTAAATGGAGTTAACAAAATATATTTAATAAAGGAGAAGATAAAGAAATGATTAAATTAAAATTTTTAGGTCGTGGAAGTGCATTTAATGTTAAGGAGGGAAATACTTCAGCATATTATAAAAATAATGATGTATTGCTTTTAATTGATTGTGGAGAGTCCATATTTCAAAAAATACTAGAAAAGAAACTATTAGAAGGCGTTACTATTATTAATGTATTAATAACTCATTTTCATTCAGATCATTGTGGTTCTTTAAGTAGTCTTATCATGTATTGTTACTTTGTAAAGAAGATACAAGTCAATATAATATACCCAGAAGATTCAATTAAAGATTTTCTATTTTTAACAGGAGTAAATACAGACGAGATGTGTAATTTTATAAAATTTGATTCACACAATCAAATACATTTGCTTGAAACAAAATCTATAAAATACTACAAAACAAGTCATGTAAATGAAATTAATAGTTATAGTTATTTCATAAGTTTTAATGATGATAATGATACATTTACAAGAATATTTTATAGTGGTGACACTAATGGAATTAATGAAGAAATTAAAATAAGTTCACTTGGAGAGAATGACTTAGTTTATCATGATTGTTGTTTAGCTGATTATGAGGGTAATGTTCATACACCATTAAGAAACCTTTGTGAATTAGTACCTAGAGAGTCTAGAAGCAATGTGTATTGTATGCATTTAGATTGTGAAGAATTGGTTGAGAAAGCTAAAGTAGAAGGTTTTAATGTAGTTGAAGTGGAATAATAAAACACCATAAAAACTACATTTTACGAAAATATTAATGAATTAAAAAGGAGAGAAAGAAAAATGATTAATAAATCAAAATTTAATGCTAATGATAAAGTAGAGCTAATACAAGGATTAACTGAAGATGAAATTGGAATGCAACAAGAAGATATAAATGAAACATATTTAAATAATAAATTAAAAATATCTAAGGTAGAGTATTCTACAGCAGATGGAGAATGGATTTATCTCCTTAATAATAAATACTGGTTTGGCGAAAGTCATTTAAAAATAAAAGAAAATAATAAATCAATAATTGATATGGAAGAAGGTTATACAATGGATTTCAATAATAAGGAAACACTAGAACATATGAAGGCAGAAATTACAGATAAAGTTCAAACGAAATATATAACACCAAGTGTTCCAAACATAACTGTTAAAACTAATAATAAAGAGTTCTTAATTGATTACATATATGAAACAAATATAATAAGTTTAGGTAATGATAAATTAATATTAATTGAAGTTCCATTATCTGACACTAATATGGATAATTTAGAAGTGGGAGATAACTATAAGCTAGATTTAGAATTTAATACTATGGACTTATTATGCAATGATTTAGGTGAAAAACATAGTAAATTATCAAATATGAAAATGATTCAGAAAATAGAAACTTATACTACTGGTTGTACGGAGAAAATTATTTATATCTTCTATAATGGTAATAGCGATATTGTAAATGATGTTATAGGACTTATTCTTAATAATAAAAATGAAGAACAATTAGAACCAATGAAACTACAAGTAAGATATATAGACAAAAATATCACACCTATGGAAAAGATTGATGGTGGTGACTTAGTTGATCTTAGAGTTAGTAGAATATTTAAAAATGGTGAAGAAACTACTTTTCCTTGTAAATATAAGTTTGGTGATACTTTATTCTTTAAATTAGGATTTGCAATGAAAATGCCACCTAATAAGAAATCTAATGTTTATCCACGTTCAGGAATGTTTAAAAATTATGGATTTATTTTAACTAATTCAGTAGGTCAAATAGATAATAAATTTCAAGGGAATGATGATGAGTGGTGTGCAATGTGTTGGTGTACTAGAGATGGAGAGATAAACTATGATGATAGAATATTACAATTTGAAGTAGTTGATAGAGTTATGGAAAATGTTGAGTTTGAAATTGTAGAACAACTTGGAGATGTTAATAGGGGAGGATATTCGTCAACTGGTATTAGATAGAATGAGGCTATAACTAGCCTCCCAAACTGTAAAAACTTGTTAAAATCATACTTTTAAAAGGAAGTTAATAAATTAAAATAATATAAAAATATTAAAGGAGAGAATGAATATGAATATTACAAATTTAAAATCAATTACTCAAAAAGAATTAAGACAAAGAGGAATAAAAACTGGAGATATTCTCATTAAAGTTTTATCTAACAGTTGCTATTGCTATGTTGTATATGGAGATTTATTATCTGATATAGCACATGTTGGAACTGCAAACATTACTAATTCTACACTAGATTTTATGGATAAAATTATTCCTATAGAAAACATTAATTCAGATAATATTATGGAAATTACTAAATTATTAAGTGGAAAATATG
>Ga0302161_10000035_pt1 | contig 29818 bp, 28 predicted proteins | sample I_Fen_E2_1_FD_193498 | JGI IMG/M metagenome (GOLD analysis project Ga0302161, IMG submission 193498) | Peat permafrost microbial communities from Stordalen Mire near Abisko, Sweden - I_Fen_E2_1 | ecosystem: Environmental > Terrestrial > Soil > Wetlands > Permafrost | place: Sweden: Abisko...
TTTTCCCTCAAATTCATTACCCTTCATTTTTTTCATCCATTGATTTCAGCCTTCTTAAGCATAGCTTCCTTTAAAACATCAACTACTTGCCCCACAATTACAATGGCAGGGGTGTTTATATCATTATTTGTTATGTCTTCGAGTGTGCCAGTTATTATCTTTTGATCCGACATTGTACCGTTTTCAATTACACAAACAGGGGTTTTAAGATCTTTGTATTTTATTATCTCCTTGATGTTTTCTTTTAATAGACCAACACCCATAAGAATCACAAGGGTATCTGAATTAAAATTCCATTTAACTTGTTTATCTGGTTTTGTGGGATCTTCATGTCCAGTGACAACTGTTAGTGAAGTTGCAACCCCTCTGTGTGTTACAGGGAGTCCTGCTGATGTTGGAACCCCAATAGCGGATGTTATTCCGGGTATGAATTCTACGTTTATACCATTTTCTAAAAGGGTAAGCATTTCTTCACCACCTCGACCGAATACAAAAGGGTCTCCTCCCTTTAATCTTACAACAACATCGTGGGTTTTCGCTTGATCAACAAGGATCTGATTTATTTCATCCTGTTTTTTGTAATGTTCTCCTGCTTTTTTTCCAACGTAGATAAGATTTGCATCCTTTGTATAATCCAGTATTTCTTCATTTGCGAGTCTGTCGTATACAACAACGTCGGCTTTTTTCAGGGCTTTAATAGCTTTAACTGTAATGAGATCGGGATCTCCAGGTCCCGCACCTACTAAATATACTACCATTTGTTTCACCTTGATTTTTTTTTATATAGGTAAATATTAATAATATATAAATCTAAATCCAGTTAATAGCGGCATAAAATGTTGATTAGAGATTTTAATCCCTATTATATATCTTAGAATGGAATTCAGATATTTTTCTTCTTATCGGAGTTATGGTTTAAATCTTTATTTAACCATTCCTTTAAAAAATTTCAAACCATCATCAGATCCTAAAATAGTTTCTGAAGCCCTTTCAGGATGGGGCATAACTGCACATACCAATCCTTCTTCGTCGCATACACCAGTTATGGCTTCCATTGATCCGTTTGGATTCTCTGATTCAAATGATAGTACAATCTGATCATTTTCACGCAGTCGGTTAAGGTCTTCTGTATAGTAACGGCCTTCTGCATGGGCTATTGGCATTCTTATTATTTCATTTTTTTTATACATGCTTGTGAATGGTGTTCTACTGCTATTGACCTTCAGTTCTGTCCATTTGCAGATGAATTTGGCGTTCTGATTTTCGGTGAATACTCCTGGTACCAGGCCAACCTCGGCAAGTATTTGTGCCCCGTTACATATTCCAAGAACAGGTTTACCTTCCTTTACACAGTCTTTAATTCCATTTATAACGGGGGTGATTGCTGCTATCGCTCCTGCCCTTAAGTAATCTCCGTAGGAGAAACCTCCAGGAATTACTACTGCTTCAAAATCGGAGAGATCCCTTTTACTCCACCAAATGTAATTTGGTTCAGCCCCAGCCAGTTCTAACGCATGGAAAACATCCCTGTCGCAATTGGATCCTGGGAATCGTATTATCCCGACTTTCATATTTTATTCCTCTTTTGGAGAGATTTTTATTTGGTAATCGTGGATCACTGGGTTGCAAAGTAGTCTCTGGCACATTTCATCCACTTCCTCCTTTACAAGTCCTGTGTCCTGCCCTTCAATTGAGAACTTGATCACATCAACTGTAGATGTATTTTCAACTTGGTAGTCAAGTAAAGCTAAAGCCCTCTGTATTGTTGCAGCTTCAGGATTTAACATACCTTTTTTCAGACTTATTTTAACCTCTGCGTCATACTTCATTGCAATTCACCAATCCTTTTTTTTGGACATTAATTGAAATTAAGTTTACAATCCATTTATTTTTAATATGAATATTTGTTTGATTAAATTTTTTTTTAACTAGTTATTTTTTTTATAATTTGATTTAAAGTTCAATTTTCCATTTTTTAATGTCTTTTCCTGAAAGTATAAGGGATGCAACCTTCTCATAGGCATCCATAACACCGGAATCACCTTTTCTGAACAGATCCTTGTCTAAAACTTCACAAGTTTTTGAGTCCCAAAATCTGCATGTGTCAGGGCTTATCTCATCACCAAGTACTATATTACCCTGCGAATCAAATCCGTATTCAATTTTAAAATCTGGAAATAAAATATCTTTACTCAAAAGGAAATCCTTTAGTATACTATTGATTTTGAGGGTAATATCCCTTATCATATCGAGTTGTTCTTGATTTGCAAGGCCAAGGGCAATAGTAATGGAATCATTCAACATTGGGTCATGATATTCATCATTTTTATAATCCATCTGAATTACAGGTGGGTTTAATTCCTGTTTTGTTTTGAAAGGAAATTTTTTTAACAGACTCCCTGCTGCGATATTTCTGGTTATAACTTCCAATGGTAACATATCTAGCTTCTTACAAAGCATATAACCAGGTTCAATTAATTCAATATACTGAGTATTAATTCCAGCATTTTCAAGAACTTCAAAGAACTTTGAAGAAATCACAGAATTGTAAAAACCTTTTTTAACCAGTTTTTCAGTTTTAACCCCATCACCAGCCGTTATATCGTCTCTGAATTTAACAATAACTCGTTCAGGGTCGTCTGTTTTATATACATCCTTTGCTTTACCTGCGTATAAGAGATTTCCAATTTTTGGATTCATTTTAAACATCACCATTGAATTTTATTATCATTAACTTTTCTATAAAATTTTCATATTAACGTATATAAAAAATTCTTTAAATGGTTAATGAAAAATTGGTTACATTTTAAATATATTTTTGGGGCTTACTGCTTTTATTAAATATTACTAAGTTTTACTAGTTGATTTTATTTATTTAATGATTAGTATCTAGTAGTACATTTGCATTCATTAGTTATTAGAGGTTATACCTAAATTCAAAAAATATTAATTCTTTAAATTATAAATTAAACACTGTAACATCGAGTGATTTAGTACAATATGCGTGAAAAATCTATCTAAACTTAAGATAGGATATAAATAACTATGGATGTCCAGATTTACCTAAATAAATTAGGAAAATCTGACTAAACATTTAATTCACCTATTTCTGGGATTTTTTCCCAGATAACTGATAGGAAATAGGAGGGATAAAGTTATTGTGCTTAGATATTTAGAAGATGATGGCGAAGATGGTGTTGCAAGCAACATGTCATCGATTCATTACCATGATGTGATCATTATTGGAGGTGGGCTTACAGGACTCCGGGCAGCTCTTCAAGTATCAGATTCTGGCCTCAATGGTGCCGTAGTTTCAAAAGTTCATCCACTCAGATCCCATTCGGTTGCAGCTCAGGGAGGAATGAATGCATCACTAGGCAATGTCCCAGATGATGATGGTAATTCTGATAGCTGGGAAATGCATGCCTATGATACTGTTAAAGGGTCTGATTACCTTGCTGATCAGGATGCTGTTGAACATATGTGCCGTGAGGCAACAGCAACTGTGTACGAACTGGAACATATGGGAACTGTCTGGTCGAGGCTGGAAAATGGTAAAATTGCCCAGCGCCCCTTTGGAGGTGCAGGATTTCCAAGAACATGTTATGCTGCAGATCGAACAGGGCACAATGCGCTCCATACTCTCTATGAACAAGTCTTAGATAGAAATATTCCTGTGTACGAGGAATTTTTTGTAACATCACTTGTAAAGGACAGTGGAAGATGCATTGGATGTACAGCAATAGAGATCATGACTGGTAAAATTCATGGCTTTATTTCAAAGGTTGTTTTAATGGCTACTGGTGGATTTGGCAGGATATTCAACAGATCAACAAATGCTCTCATCAACACTGGTGATGGTCAGGCCCTAGCACTCGATTTAGGCGTGCCATTGAAGGATATGGAGTTTGTACAGTTTCATCCCACCACTTTATACAGAACGAATATTTTGATGAGTGAAGGAGCAAGGGGTGAAGGAGGTATTCTGATCAATAGTCGGGGGGAACGTTTTATGAAACGTTATGCTCCCAACTCTATGGATCTAGCTCCTCGTGATGTTGTTGCCAGGTCAATTGAACAGGAGATTAGAGATGGAAGAGGTTACGACGGTGGTTATATACATCTCGATCTAACCCATTTGGGTGCTGATCGTATCAAAGAACGATTACCAGGAATAAGGCAGATAGCAATGGATTTTGCTGGTGTTGATCCTATTAACGATCCAGTTCCAGTTCAACCAGGCCAACACTACTCCATGGGCGGAATCGACGTAGATATCAACGGTTGTACAATACTTCCAGGATTGTATGCTGCAGGTGAATGTGCATGTATTAGTATACACGGGGCGAATAGATTAGGTGGAAATTCTCTCCTTGAAACAGTAGTATACGGTAGGTTGGTGGCTGATAAAATTATTAATGATATAAAAGAAATATCCGAGCCAGATTCGCTACCAATGAAATCTGCAGTAAAGGCAGTTGAATCTAAAATTGAAGAAATATTGGGGCGAAGGGAGGGTGCAAGCATTTTTAAGGTTAAAGAAAATATGGCAGAAATTATGTTCCAAAAATTCGGAATATTTCGTGATGGTAAAATAATGGAAGAAGGGCTAAAGGAAATTAAAAGGATGCAGAAAAATTTATCTCACCTCACTCCCAATAATAAAAATTTAGAATTAAATCAGACACTTATACAGTTATTAGAACTAGAAGGTATGCTTAAAATTGCTGAAGTAGTTGCGTACGGGGCTATTAGAAGAGAAGAGAGTCGAGGTTCGCATACAAGGATAGATTATCCGGATCGTGATGATGATAATTATCTTAAACATACATTGGCAGTTTTAAAAGATGGGAACATTGACTTAAGCAATAAATCAGTTACTTTGGGAATGTTTGAACCAAAGGAGCGTGTATACTAATGAAATTGAAGGTGTACCGATATTATGAGGGAATAGAGAAACCTCGTTATGATACATTCAAACTGGAACCCACTCAGGGTATGACAGTACTGGAGGCTTTATTCCAGTTTCAACAAAAATTTGATGATTCTATTGCCTTTCACTACTCATGCAGGGGTGCTGTGTGTGGTACATGTTCAATGCTTATAAACAAAGTTCCAAGACTAGCCTGCAGAACACAGGTAACATCTCTTTTAAAAGGAAAACTTAAAATTCCCCTATCACCATATCCTGCTCTTGAAGAGACTGTAGGATGGAATCCTGAAGAGGAAATTTTAGTCGAGCCTTTACCACACCTTCCAGTTATTAGAGATCTCATTGTAGATATGAGCAAATTTTTCGATTTCTACAAATATGTAGAGCCTGTATTTAAACCAGGAGATCCCACACCAGAAAAGGAGAGACACATGGATCCCGCGGCAATACCTGAACTAGAACTCTATACTAACTGTATCTTATGTGGGGCATGTTTTGGGTCTTGTCCAGTTGATGGTAACGATCCAGAATATCTTGGACCTGCAGCTCTTGCCAAACTTTACAGATTCTACATCGATCCAAGAGAGGCAAATGGAATAGAGCGCCTTAAAATTGCTGATATACCTCTTGGATGGTGGGATTGTGAATTCTATGGGAATTGTCGACGTGTGTGTCCAAAGGATGTTCCTCCCCTAATTGCAATTGCCAAAGCAAGGGAGCAATTGAATCAAGAGAGAGAAAAGATAGGAGACAAATGATGAAGACCAGGATTGAAAAGGATTCATTGGGCGAGAAAGAGATTCCTGCCACAGCATACTATGGTATCCAAACCCTACGTGCAGTAGAAAATTTCCCTGTGAGCGGTCGAGGTGAAAGTTCTGAACTCATAAAAGCTTATGTAACTGTAAAAAAAGCAGCAGCACTAACCAATATGGAGTTAGATTCTATTGATAATCAAAGGGGTGAGGCTATTTTAAAAGCTGCAGACGAGATTCTAATTGGAAAGTTTGCAGATCAATTTCCAGTTGATATATTTCAGGCAGGGGCAGGTACATCATTTAACATGAATATCAATGAAGTGATTGCAAACCGCGCACTTGAGATTATAGGCAAAGAAAGGGGTGACTACAAGTATTTAAGCCCCAACGATCATGTTAACAAGTCGCAGTCAAGCAATGACACCTTTCCCACAGCATCACATATTGCCATTATTTTGGAAGCAGATACCCTACAAAATGTTATTAACGAATTAAGTCTTTCACTTAAACGTAAAGGTGAGGAGTCGATTTCAATACCAAAATCTGGGCGTACTCATTTAATGGATGCAATGCCTGTGACCATTGGTGATGAATTCATTGCATACAACAGTGCAATAATCCGTGCAGGAAAGAGAATTCATGAACGTAGGAATGATCTTTTAGAAATAGCCATTGGTGGTACTGCTACAGGAACAGGAGTTAACACACCACCATTATACAGGGAGAAGGTGATTAAGAATCTTGGAGAACTTACATCCCTTGATCTCGTTCCAGCAATCAACAGTTATGAATCGCTACAGAGCAGGTCACAGATGGCTGCATTTTCAGGGGCTCTCAGGGAACTTGCAATCGAATTGGTAAGAATAGCAAACGATCTACGTCTCATGGGATCAGGTCCAACAGCAGGACTCGGTGAGATAATTTTACCTCCTGTTCAACCTGGATCATCTATTATGCCTGGAAAAGTTAATCCTGTAATGGAAGAATGTTTGAACATGGTTTCATATCAGATCATAGGAAATGATACTACTGTATCCATTGCTGCTCAGGCTGGACAACTTGAATTGAATGTAATGACTCCTATTATGACTTCTAATATTCTCGAATCACTTAAATTACTGAATAATTATCTTCCTGTCTTCCAGAAAAATTCAATAGAAGGTATTAAGATAAATGAGGAAAACTTAAGTAATATTGCTGGAATGAATCCAAGTCTTGTAACGCTTCTTTCTCCTAAGATAGGCTACTTGGAAGCAGCTGAAATTGCCAAGGAAGCTTTGGAAAAAAAGGAATCGATCCGGGACTTGGTTGTGAAAAGGGGAATTCTCTCAGTAGTTGAAGCAGACAAGTTGTTTGATTTAAAAATCATATCAAAAAATCGTTACTCTGAACAATAAACTATAGAAAAGGGACTTATTTAAGATGAGGCGGTGAATTAAATGAAATACATCTGCACTTACTGCAATATTTATGCATATGATGAGGAAAAGGGAGATCCGGAAACTAAACTGGAACCTGGAACACAGATTGAGGATTTTCCCGATTCATGGCTTTGTCCTGTTTGTGGAATGCCTAAAGAGTATCTTCAAGAGGTTCGTGATGATATTTTTTCCCTTAAAATGACAGCATACACTGAAACACAGCATGATACAAAAGATTTGAATTACTATCGTTCTATAGCCCGGAAGATGCTTGTTGGTATCTGTGGGGAGTTCTCTGTGTGTGATGGCCAGCCTGACAGAACGTGTACTGGTCAAAAGTTTGGCGCATCCATAGGGTTTGGTGGTGCGGGACAGGGAAAAACTTTTGAGGCTAATTACAATTCTTTGCAAAGATACAAACTGAAGATGCGGGTGATCAAGCCTCATAATACACCAAAAATGTCTACTTCAATATTTGATAAGAAAATTGCTGTACCATTCATGGGGGCCAGCATTTCAGGCGTTAAAAACAGTATGAACGATGTTGTACCTGAGGATGCATTATACAGAGGCCTTTTAAAGGGGGCAATGTCTTCGGGTTCAATAGGATTGGTAGGAAATACTCCAGAGAGCCCTGATGATCTGGGAGTTAACATTGTAGGAGAGAACAATGGGTGGGGTATACCAATATTCAAACCACAGTCACAAGAGCGACTTCTACAGTTGATACGCTTGGCAGATGAATTGAATGCGATTGCAGTTGGTGTTGATCTGGATGGGGCAGGGTCTACTTATTGGAATGCTTCCAATAAACCTGTTTACCGAAAAAGTGAAAAAGACATAAATGAACTGGTTGACTCAACAGAAAAACCTGTAATCTTTAAAGGGATTATGTGCATCGAAGATGCGATTAAAGTATTAGATTCAGGTGCTAGTGCGTGTTATGTATCTAATCATGGTGGTAGAGTCCTTGATGGTGGTCAAGGAATGGCAGAAGTACTTCCAGAAATTGCAAATGAGATATCTGGAAAAATTCCAATTATGGCAGACGGTGCTATTAGAACAGGATTTGATGTGCTTAAAGTACTGGCTTTAGGTGCTGATATAGCACTGATAGGCAGACCGCTCGCAAGAATGTCCATATCGGGAGGAGAGGTAGCCGTTAAGATGTATTATAAGTATGTAAAGGATGATCTTAAGAAAGCTATGATTCTTACAGGATGTGATAACCTTAAAGAAGTGAATATGGATATTCTAACCATATCCAACTAGAAAGACAATCTGAAAATTAAGTTCATTAAAAATAAAAATATCGTCAATACAATTATAATTATAAATTATTTATTTTTATACTAAAATCTTAATTCAATATTTAAATCCAAAATTTTGGATTGATCGACAAAATAGTGAATATACAATAATTTTATATTAAACCTTATGATCTTCTAGGTTTTATACTAATTCCATTTAAATCATAGTAAACCATGATAATTTTATATGATATTGGAGGTCATAAAATAGTAAATATCAATACATTCAAAGATTCATATTTGATATATGAGTTTTTTTCAAGATATATTAAATTTTGTTAATTTAAAAATATTTAATCGCTTATTTAAAAAAAGATCAAGAATCATTATATAACTTCTCTGGTGAAATCATGTGTGGAATTGTAGCTTGTTTACTTAACGATAAAGCAGCACCTGTACTTTTAGAGTGCGTTCGAAGGTTGGAATACAGAGGATATGACTCTGTTGGAATAGCAACACTTTCTGGAGATATATATATAAAAAAGGGTGAAGGAAAAATAGATGATGTCCAGAAAAAGTTGGATTTAACTAATATTCCCGGGAATATGGGAATAGCACATGTTAGATGGGCAACTCATGGACTTCCAACTGGAAATAATGCCCACCCTCATATAGACTGTAAAAAGAGGATAGCAGTTGTTCATAATGGAATAATTGAGAATTACAAGGAACTAAAGGATATACTTCAGGATGAAGGCCATATATTTACTTCAGATACAGATACTGAGGTTATAGCTCACTTAATTGAGAAGTACATGGAAATGGGAAATGGTTTAGAAGCAGCTACCAGGTTGGCAACAAAGGATATTAAAGGATCCTATGCAATAGCTGCCATTTCTGCTGATGAACCAAATAAAATAATAGGTGTTAGAAAGGAGAGCCCTTTAATAGTGGGTGTTGGAGATAATGAGTCATTCATTGCATCAGACGTTCCAGCAATATTAAAACACACCAAGAAGGTTATCTACCTCAATGATAATGAGATGGTTGTTTTAGACCCTTCTGGGGTTTTAATAAAGGATATGGATGGAAATATACTGGATAAAAAAGTAAATATTATTGAATGGTCTTCGGATATGGCAGAAAAGGGTGGTTACAAACATTTTATGTTAAAGGAAATACATGAACAACCTGAAGTAATAAAAAATACACTTATGGAATTCTCGGAAATTGAGAAGGTAGTAGCCAAGTTCCCGGAATTCAAAAGAATTTGTTTTGTTGCCTGTGGAACATCTTATCATGCATCTCTGGTTGGGAAATATTTATTTGAAACCCTTTTAGGAATCCCAACAGATTTAGTACTGGCCTCCGAATTCATATTCTCTGAAGGGGCGCTTGATGCAAAAACACTGGTCATATTAATAAGTCAATCTGGAGAAACAGCAGACACCCTTAAAGCCCTGAAGATAGCAAATAAAAAGTCAGAAACACTTGCAATTGTTAATGTTTTAGGAAGTACAGCAACTAGAGAGGCAGATCATGTTATATATACTAGGGCCGGACCCGAGATAGGTGTTGCAGCTACAAAAACCTATATAAGTCAATTAATTAGTATTTATATGCTTGCTATTGCAATGAACGGAGATAACAAACTTTTAGAAACGCTTCAAATAGTTCCAAACTACGTGAAACATGCGCTAGAGAGGGAGGACGAAATAATTCAAATAGCTAAGAAATACAAAGATTCATCTGATTTCTTCTTTATCGGACGTGGATTTTCGTATCCTACTGCATTGGAAGGTGCTTTGAAACTTAAAGAAATAACCTACATTCATGGGGAAGGTTATGCGGCAGGAGAACTTAAACATGGTCCGTTAGCACTTATTGATGATGATATCCCTGTTTTAGCAGTTGTGCCTCCGGGGGAAAGTCATGATAAGACTTTAAGCAACATTGAAGAGGTGAAGGCGAGAGGTGCAAGAATAATTGCTCTGGGTTCATCCGAAGATGAAGCATTAAGATCAGAAGCAAATGATATTATTGGACTGAAAGAGGAAATAACTGAAATGTTATCTCCTATACCCTACGTAGTACCATTACAACTTCTATCCTATTACATCAGTATTGAGAGAGGAATTGATCCTGATAAACCTAAAAACCTTGCTAAATGTGTTACTGTGGAATAAACTCCTGAAATATTAAAATACAGGAATCCATAATATTTGTTATTAGGTTCAATTCTATCTTTAAATATGATTTTAATACTATTTACTTATTTTTATTTATTGAATTCCAGTGGTAGCATATAAATCAGTTGAGTAATATAGCAAAGTAATAGAATAATGGGTGTTGAACTAAAAAGTACAAGTTCCATCGATATTTAACCAAATAAATATACTAAATAATAATTATAAAATTAAAACAGTTTTCTTCTATATATAAAAAAAATATGGGTAGATAATAATGAATCCAAAGAAATCTGGAACTGTGTTCATAGTTTTAATGATAGCATTAATTGCATTTGGTGTTGCATCAGCAGCAAACGTAGCCAACATAGGAAATGATCAACTCAAAGGTTTAACCTTGCCAAATTTAAATTTGAACAACCAGGAACAGATAACTACAATTGGAGACCCTAACTATCAACCAGTTTATATTACAAAACGTGTAGTCTTGAATGTGACTAACACTACCCCTGTAATATCAACAAACAACACAACAAACACTAATAAATCTACAAATTCTAGTAATAAATAATATATACAGAATAACTGATACACTAGATCATATTTTTTTTTAGAAGTGGAATCATAGTATAAAATTTATACTCTAAATCATTAAATAAAATCTATTAGAATAGTTCTAAAACATAATATTTTAGCAATTTATAGGTTAAACTGATAACTTATATCATATTAAAGACCTTTTAAAGGTGATTTAATGCCAGAAAATCGAGTTGGAGAAAAAATACGACAATTAAGAGAGAGTAGAAGCATTTCAATAGAAGAACTTGCAAGAGAAAGTCAGATCAGTATTGAACTGGTTGAAAGACTTGAAAGTGGAGCACTCATACCTTCATTATCCCCATTGTTAAAAATTGCAAAGGCTCTAAATGTGCGTCTTGGAACTTTCTTAGATGATGCACCACAAACAGGCCCTGTTGTTATTAAATCAGGCAAATCAGAGAATGTGATGCGATTTTCTGGTGAAAATAGTAATCTCAAGGACAGTACCTTAGATTTCTATTCCCTTGCATCTGGCAAGACAGACAGGCACATGGAACCATTTTTAATAGATGTACATCAACCCGAAACAGATGATTACCAACTATCATCCCATGAGGGAGAAGAGTTTATATTTGTAATGAATGGTGAAATAGAAGTTCTTTATGGTAAAGAAACTTATCTAGTTTCTGAAGGTGATAGCATTTACTACGATTCGGTTGTCCCTCATGACCTTCACGCCCATGGTGATGACGCCAAAATACTAGCGGTGGTTTACACACCAATTTAACTATCAAACAAATTCATTTATTCAATAATTTTTGCTCAAACTAATATTTTCAGTACAAAATTCTATTAACAATTTAATCAAGAATCAAGAGGAATTAAATGTATAAAACGGTTGTAACTCCAAGATTTGGTGATATTGATGGGCTTCGTCATGTCAATAATACAGTACTTGCAGTATGGTTTGAACAAGCTAGAAATCCAATATTCAGAATGTTCACACCTGATCTGGATCTTAGCTATGAAAACTGGAAGCTCATAATGGTAAGAACAGAATTCGACTTTCTATGTGAAATGTACTATGGAGAAGACGTTGAGATCAGAACTTTTATAATAAAAATAGGAAACAGCTCATTTACAATGGGCCATGAGGCATGGCAGAATGGAAAACTTAAGGTCAGAGGAAAAGCTGTTATTGTGCACTTTGATTTTATCGAAAAAAAGAGTTTGCCAATACCTGACTCAATCAAAATACAGTTAACCGAACATCTGATGCCCGATGGATCAGATAAATAATAAAATAAGGATGAGAACATTTCGTATAATAATAATTAAAATAAATTTGGGGTGGGAAAATGCTTTTTACCGAAGAGACCATAGGAAACTTCCTTGAAAAACAGGTTAAAAAGAATTATGAAAAGGATTTTATGATTTACCCTGACAGGAACCTTAGATTTACTTACAAGGAGTTTGATGAACGTGTTAATATGCTTGCAAAGGGATTACTTTCCATCGGGATTGGAAAGGGGGATCATGTTGGAATGTGGGCTCTTAATGTCCCCGACTGGCTAACATTCTTTTTTGCGACAGCAAAGATTGGTGCAGTTCTTGTAACTGTTAATACTTCTTATAAAAGTCACGAAATTGATTATGTTTTAAAACAATCGGATATGAAAGCCATTGCTATAACAGATGGATTTCGGGATGTGAATTACTTAGACATACTATATGAACTCGTTCCAGAGCTTAAAACAAGCAATAGGGGCAATTTGAATAGCAGTGAATACCCATATCTAAAAAATATAATTTATGTTGGTCAGGAAAAGCATCGTGGACTTTATAATACCAATGAATTATTGCTTTTAGGTAAGCATACCGACAATAAGATGCTTTTAGATGTTAAAAAAACTTTTAATAATGAAGATGTAGTATGTATGCAGTATACATCAGGAACTACAGGTTTTCCAAAAGGTGTGATGCTCACACACAGAAATATTATTAATAATGGATATTACATTGGAGAAAGAATGAAATATACTGAAGAGGATAGAGTATGTCTTCCAGTACCATTATTTCATTGTTTTGGAATAACCCTTGGTGTTATGGCCATATTAACTCATGGGGCATCTCATGTAATGCTTGAACAGTTCGATCCTTTAATGGTTCTAGCAGCTGTACAAAAAGAAAAATGTACATCACTTTATGGTGTTCCAACCATGTTCATTGCCGAATTTTCCCATCCAATGTTTGATATGTTTGATCTTTCATCACTTAGAACCGGTATAATGGCCGGTTCAACATGTCCTGTAGAGGCTATGAAGAAAGTAATGAAGGATATGTATATGAAAGATGTAACAATAGTCTATGGTCTAACTGAAGGTTCTCCTGGATTTACACAGACTAGTGTAAATGATCCTGTTGAAATAAAGGTTGAAACAGTCGGGAGAAAACTGCCAGAATGTGAGGTTAAATTAGTTGATCCAGAAACTGGAGAAGATATGGGACCTGGAGAAAAACCTGGTGAAATTTGCAGTAGAGGTTACAACGTCATGAAGGGTTATTATAAAATGCCCGACAAAACTGCAGAGGCAATTGATGAAGAAGGATGGCTTCATAGTGGAGATCTAGCTACAGTAGATGAAGATGGTAATTATACCATTGTGGGCCGTATTAAAGATATGATAATTCGAGGTGGAGAAAACATTTATCCACGTGAAATAGAAGAATTTTTTTATACAATGCCTGGAATTAAAGATGTGCAGGTTGTAGGTATTCCGGATGATAAGTATGGTGAGATTGTTGGAGCATTTGTTGTACTTGAAGATAACATTACACTTGAAGAAGAGGATATTAGGGACTATTCACTTAAAAAAATTGCTCGTTATAAGGTGCCTAAGCACGTATTTTTTGTTGATGGGTTTCCTTTGACTGCAAGCGGTAAAATTATGAAATTTAAACTTAGAGAACAGGCAATTGAGTTTTTAAAGATTAGAGAGGAACAAGAAGAAGATTTAAGTTAATTGGATTTTTAGATTGGGTAAAAATACCCGACCTCTTGACTTTTTAAGTGTAAAGACTTCTATTTTGTTGATCATATTATACAAGAACATTAAATTCACCTCGCTAGACGGTATTAAATACTATATAAAAAATTATGATAATTCTAAGGAAAAACAAGAAGATATTGGAGATGTTTCCAATAGGCAGTGCCAAAGGTGCTGTTAACACAAGAAGACAGCCCCTATTTTATGGTTTTCTCAAGCTCAAAAGGACAGAGGATAAAGTAAGACCTTACAAGTTCATAGTAAAAAAGGATTCTGAAAATGAGACTCTCTTACCTCCTAGTGAAGCTATTAAAATTTTAAGAAAACAGAATGTCTATCTTATAGGGGAAGATATTGAAACCGGGGAAATGTTAAAATCTTTGGATATACCATTTAAAAGAACACTTATGTGTAGACACTGCACTTTTGAAGGTTTTATTACTCTAATACGTAGGGATTCTTCTTATCTTTATCATAACGAGTATATCTGCAGAAAATGTGCAGAAGAAGAGATAAAAATGGAATTAAAAGCTCGATCATTTGACATGAGTACATTTGAGAATTTCAGAAGAATACTCGACAAAACCGGCGATTTAAAACTGGTTTTAAGCATGTTCGATCCAAGGTTCAACCCAGTGAAAAACCCTAAACTGACTCTTTACGATAAGATAAGCACAGGAAGTGAACAGGATGTTAAGGTGAGAATGGACGACCTTAAAATCCCTTTGGAACTTAAAAATATATTAAAAGGTCATGGGGAGCATTTACTACCTGTACAGGCACTTACATTGGATAATGGGCTCCTTGAAGGTGAAAACATTTTGGTGGTCTCTGCAACTGCCAGCGGAAAAACTCTCATAGGCGAACTTGCAGGAGTACCAGGGGCAATGAAAGGTGAAAAATTCATATTCCTAACTCCTCTAGTGGCGCTTGCAAACCAGAAATATAGGGATTTTAAAAAGAAATACAAAAAACTCGGGCTTAAGGTGTCGATAAGAGTGGGAATGAGTAGGATAAATGCTAAAGAGGAGTTTTCAATACACGATGAACGTGTTAAGGATGCAGAAATTGTAGTCGGAACTTATGAGGGACTTGATTTTCTTTTAAGATCAGGAAAGGTATCTGAACTTGGAAAACTCGGCACAGTAGTTGTTGACGAGATACATATGTTAGATGATGAGGAAAGGGGTCCACGTCTCAAAGGGTTAATACGAAGACTGCAGACTCTTTTTCCTAATCTTCAAATCATAGGCTTATCCGCAACAGTTAAAAATCCCCTTGAAATAGCCGAAGAGTTCAAAATGAAACTAGTTGAATATGAAAAACGTCCAGTTCCATTGGAGAGACATTTGATTTTTGCTAGATCTGAGCATGATAAGGAGGATCTCATGCAAAAACTTGCAAGGCAGGAATACAAGAATATATCGGCCAAGGGATTTAGGGGTCAGACAATCATATTCACTAATTCTCGGAGAAAAACCCATTCTATAGCAGATTATTTGGTTAAAAGGGGAGTTAATGCTGCAGCTTATCATGCAGGACTTTCTTATGCTAAGAAAACAAAAATAGAAAAGGATTTCTTAAAGCAAGAAATGTCAACAGTTGTAACAACGGCTGCACTTGCAGCAGGAGTGGATTTCCCAGCTTCACAGGTTATATTTGAAACACTTACAATGGGGAATAAATGGTTAACACCTAATGAGTTTTCCCAGATGCTTGGTAGGGCTGGAAGGCCATCATACCATGATTTGGGCAAAGTGTATTTAATTCCAGAAATAGGACTAAAGTACGATGATGAAACAGAGGACATGCGTGCTGTTGCACTTTTAGAAAGCGATGTTGAACCTATAAATGTACACTACACAGAAGATGCGGTTGTCGAGCAAGTTCTTTCGGATCTATGTGCAGGAACAGCCCATGACATTCGCGAACTTAAAATTGCCTACAGTAAAGAGGATATTCCAATGGGTATTAATATGGCCTGTAACCTGATATTGGATTATGGATTTGCAGTAGAGCGGAAGGGTATAATATCACCAACACGTTATGGGCGTGCTGTTTCAATGTCATTTTTAAATTATGAGGATGCAGATCATATTAAAATTAGTATAACATCTAAAAAGCCATTAAAACCCCTTGACATAGCGACGGGTTTAAAACCCTTTGAAAATGCATATTTATCATCTCTTATAAGTCAGAAACTTGCAAGGGCATTAAAGGCTAATATTTCATCGAGGCTTTTTGCAGACTCAACTCTTGATATACTAAGTTCTGCTGATACAATTTCAAAGCTGGAACCCAAGTTTCAGGAACTACTCATCAACCTGCAAATGGAATTTTTATCCTGCAGATGCAAGGACAGACCATTCTGTGACTGTTTCCAGGAGGAGCTGTCCTTGAAAATCTTGAAATATCGAATGTTGAAGTATGACCCTGCAGATATCAGTAAAAAGCTCTTAAAGGATTATGGAATACATGCTTATGCTGGCGATATATTCTCATGGCTAGACTCATTAATAAGGGCATTAGAAGCGGTTAGAAGAATTGCTGATTCTTTTAATAAGGTTAAAATTGTTGATGAATGCACTCAGTTAATTAAAAAGATAGAAAATTAATATTTTATTCTACAATTTCTTTAACATTCCTTATGACATCCACTATTGCATCTTCAAGGAGTGATTCACCAAGGTTCATATCCACACAGACCCCTAGTTGTTCAACTTCCCTGGCACCCTTGTCAATTCCTTCATCCATCTCTCTTGCTTTTTTAAGACCAACCATTCCCACCTCAGGGTACTTATCAAAATCACAGTGTTCTCCGATTTTTGATACATCCAGAAATCCTAGAAGGGCTCCTATTGATATTTCACCTGTTCCTGCGTGTGGTCCTTCTATTTCTACTATCTTGTTGTTGAAAACAATTTTAAGTCCTGTTTGCTCTTGAATATTCTCAAGGTAATTTTTAATGAGTAAATTGCCTCCATGGCCGTTTACAAGAACAACGTTGTCCAGATCCAAACATTTTTTAGCGGATTTAAGAGTAGGTATCAGTTGTTCTTCAACTAAGTTCTTTGGTTTAAGATGCACACCGTGATCTATCTGAGGATACTCTGTAGCGGCATAAAGAATGCCGAGAAACTTTGCACCAGTAATTAAGGATGCTTGAAGTCCAATGTATGCAGCAATTTTTGAGTCGGTATCTATTGGGAGGGCTGCTCCATGATTTTCAAGATTGGATCCTATTGCCAGAATACCTACTCTGTGAACATTTGGAGATATTACATTTCCTGAATCATACCTCAGTTTTGCCATTTTACACACCTCAATATTATTATAATGTTTCATAATGATTTAAAATAGAAATCGAATGTTTAAACAGTTAAATCCCACAATTTATCCCCGATGTGGTGAATAGTTTTTACTGCCTTCCCTTCACGGTTTTCAACCATATCATAGCCAGATATTAAACTTCTACCAGTTGCAAGGGGTTTTCTATGGGTTTCGTCAACTATTATCACAAGATCTCCCTTTTTTATATTTGGATCTGCATCTGTTATGCCAGGGGACATTATATCAGCCCCCTTAATAACGAATTTTACAGCGCCCATATCCACTACAACGTATTTTGACTGGATATCCAGTTCCAAGGCGCCTTTGAGAGTTGGGAAGGGTTCTCCATCTATCCACATGATCATGGGAGTCCCGTCAATTAATATGATATCATCCAAGTCTGTTTCAATAATTTCAACTTTGCTTTTGGGTTTCAGTATGGTTGAATAATCCCCAAGTTTTTTTTCCACTTCTTTAAGCATTTTTTTTTTAAGATGATATCTTTTCCGTATCTTCAATTTACAACACACCTTAGTCTATATAATCTTTTTCTAATCTTTAATTCAAACATTAATTGCAATATTAATATTATATTATTTGGTAACGGATACATTTAAATATAAATCGAACCAACAATGAAGTTATAGGAAAGGTGATATTGTGACTGCACAAAAGAATTTGAATACTTCAAGGCCTTTAGATGTACTTGGTAAATCATTAAACACCCAAGTATTGATAGAGCTCAAAGGTGGAAGAGAGTTCAGAGGACTTTTAAAAAGTTTTGACATGCATATGAATTTAGTATTAAACGAAGCCGAAGAATTAGAAGGCGGAGAAACATCAAAAAGGTTAGGAATAGTCCTCATAAGAGGGGACAATATAGTTTATATATCTCCAGTTTAGATCAAAACTAATCCAACTAAAACTCGACTAAAATAATTTTTAAGATCACGGAGGATACAATAAATGAAAGGAACACCATCATTTGGTAAACGTAACAAAAAAACCCATATACGCTGTAGGCGCTGTGGTAAAAACTCATACAACGCACGTAAAAAGTACTGTGCAGCATGCGGATTCGGAAGATCAAGTAAGATCAGAACTTACAGCTGGCAGAATAAGAAGCTTAATGGTTACAGGTTGAAGTAAATGGATGCGATTAATCCCATAGATGTTAGAATAATTGTGGAAGGTGCTTCTGATGTGGAAATAGTGTCCAGGGCAATGCAGAACATAGCCCTTGGTGCTGAATACCACATTACCATTTCATCTATAATTCCAACAACTAACCCTGAGATTGCTAAAAAAGCTGTTCAGGGTGCAGATATAGTATTAATTGCAACTGATGTTGATGCACCAGGCAGGGAACTTGCAGAAAAGTTCAAAAAATGTCTTAAAAATCAAGTAGGACATGTTGAGCGTATGAAATTCCCATTTGGTCATGATGTGGAATACATGGATCCATCCATCGTAAGGAAGGAGATCAAAAATGCTATTATCAGGACTGGCCTCACATCAATAGCCAACATACACAAATTCAGGGAACTTGGTGAGCAAATAATAGAATCAAGGGAGAATTTAATGGTTTTGGCCAAGGAGAAAAAGGATCTGGAGATTGAAAACCAGAATCTCTACTCTGTAAATAAGAAATTATCAGGTTCAAATGATAAGCTAGCTGAAAAGCTTAAGATAGTGGAAGATGAATTCAGGAATGCCAAACAGAAACACGCCGATATTAAAAACAAATATCAATTCATCAAATCCAAACAGCTTTTCGAAAGATTTTCACTTAAAAAACTATGGAAAGAATCATTTGACGAAGAATTAAATGAAGAAGAACAAATTTATTTTATATCTAACGAATTTAAACCTGATGAAATTATTGTAGGTCAAGGATATATTGCAGCAACTTCAAAAGATGTTGCTAAAGAATGGTTAAAGATAATAAGGGCGGTTCTAATTTTTTATGATTCTAAGATTGAAGATCTGAAGGAAGAATTTATAGATGAAAAATTTAACCCAAACCTACTAAAGGAATAATATAAGTATCACTAAAGAAATGTCTGTAACTCTAATTTTCAACTTAAAAGAGATAAATGATCTATTTAAGATAATCTATTTGAATTTATTGTCTTGTAATATCAGGGAGATTTTCAATTGAGGGATAAATGTGGTATTGTAGGTGCATATTCTCGTAATAAGTCCATTAACATTTCTCGTCAGATATATTATGGTTTGTATGCTTTGCAGCATAGAGGACAGGAATCTGCAGGTATATCTGCTTACAACGGCGATGAAATATCTACCTTCCGTGGTATGGGTCTAGTCTGTGATGTTTTCAACAATGGAAACATGGAAGGAATGGATGGCCATGTGGGTATAGGACATGTTAGATATTCAACTACGGGTAAATCAAAAATAGAAAATTCTCAACCATTTTTCAGTGAATTTGACTCTGGAACAATTGCAATAGCTCACAATGGAGATATAATTAACTCAATGGAACTCCGATGTGAACTAGAACTTTTAGGATACGAATTCAAATCAACAACAGACTCTGAAGTAATATGTCACCTCCTAACAAGGGAGCACTCAAAAACAAAAGAAATGGTTGAAGTGATTCGAAACGTCACAAAAATGCTTACAGGTTCTTATTCTCTTGTAATACTTGTAAATGATGATCTTTTTGTTGTCAGAGATCCAAGCGGTATAAAACCACTTTCGATGGGCAAAATGGATGATTTAACATTGGTAGCTTCAGAAACTGTAGCTTTTGATGTTGTAGGTGCCAATTACGTTCGTGATGTTGAACCCGGTGAAATACTGCATATTAACGAAAAAATTATAAGTTATAAAATTCCTGATGAAGAAAAACCTAGAAGGGCCCATTGCATGTTTGAATATGTTTATTTTGCACGTCCTGACAGTATATTAGATGGAAAATCCGTTTACAATGTTAGATTAAACATTGGAAAGGCCCTTTCACGAGAGTTCCCAGCGGATGCTGATGTTGTTATGCCTGTACCCGATTCTGCAATTACAGCTGCTATTGGTTATTCCAGGGAATCTGGACTAGGATACGGTGAGGGGCTCATTAAAAACCGTTATGTGGGTAGGACATTCATCATGCCCACTCAAAAAGAACGTGAAACATCTGTAAGGCTTAAAATGAACCCAATAAAATCAGAACTTGAAGGTAAAAGAATAGTACTTGTAGACGACAGTATAGTCAGGGGCACAACATCAAGATCCCTTGTGAAAGTATTAAGGGAAGCAGGTGCTAGAGAAATACATTTACGTGTAGGTTGTCCGCCTATAATCTCTCCATGCTACTATGGAATAGCAATGGCAACAAAAAAAGAGCTTATAGCTTCAGATAAAGAAGTTGAAGAAATAAGAAAAACACTGGGGGTAGATTCATTAGGATACCTAAGTTTAGAATCTCTTATTGAATGTATTGGGATTAAAAACGGAAACTTATGTGTAGGATGCCTCACTGGAGAATATCCAACTTCAATGCCCAATAATATCGAAGAATACGAGGCAAACCGTTGTTAAATTCAAATTATATCCTTATCAAATATTATTTTAATGTTAATTACAATATTGGTGATTAAAATCGTTGAACTTCTTTCACCTGCAAGGGACATGGCTTCACTGTACTCTGCAATCAAAAACGGAGCAGACTCAGTTTACATAGGTTTACAGAAATACAACATGAGGACTAATGTGGCCAATTTTTCAATTGACGATCTTGAAGATGCAGTAAAAATCTGTCGGGATTCAGATGTTCAACTTTACGTATGTACTAATACAGTGGTTAAAGAAAGTGATTTAGTTGAATTAAGAAATTTAATGCCCATAATCAAATCATCAGGTGCAAATGCAGTCATTGTATCGGATCTAGGAGCACTTAATATAGCCCGGGAAAATGATCTTCCAATTCACATGAGTGTACAGACCAATTTATCCAACAGCGAGGCTTTGAAGGTTCTTCAAGAAATGGGTGTTTCACGGGCTATACTTTCAAGGGAAAACTCACTTAAAGAGATAGAAGAAATTGCAAAAAACACTAAAATGGAGATCGAAGTCTTTGTACACGGTGCAATGTGTGTTGCAATTTCAGGGAGATGTTTTTTAAGCTCCTATCTTTATGATAAAAGTGCAAACTGTGGGGAATGTCTTCAACCATGTAGAAAAGAATGGAAAATAATATCAGAGGATGAAGAAGAACTGGTAATGAGTGGTGGGTTTGATTCAAATTTAGATGATTCAAATTTTCATGAAGATCCCACAGCATTTGAAGATTCAAAATCGGATAAATCACATATATTCAGTCCAAGGGATCTCTGTATGCTGGAATACATACCCGAACTAATAGAAGCCGGAATAAACGTGTTTAAAATAGAGGGAAGGGCCAAACCTGCAGATTATGTAGCAACTGTAACTAGGATCTACAGGGAAGCTATTTACATTTATGAGGAGGGTAAATGGAATTCACAGGATCACCAGCAGAAAATCAGAAAATGGAGGACAGAACTTGCCAAAGTGTTTAACAGAGGATTTGATACAGGATTTTTCTTTAGAACACCACATGATACCAGCACATCCAACCAGGCAACACACGTCAAAAAAGACGTTGGTGTGGTAGTGAATTACTACCAGAAGGTCGGTGCAGCTGAAATACGGCTTTGGGAGAATCTTGAAGTTGGTGATGAAATAATTATACAGGGCAATACCACAGGATCGATATTAACTAAAGTAGGATCAATGCAGGTGAACGGAAAAAATATAGATAAAATTTCCAAGGGTCAAAATGTAGCAATTCATGTCGAAGAAAAGGTAAGGCCCAACGATGCGGTATACAAAAGAATAAAAAGATGAATTATTAGAATAATTATTTTTTAATATAACACGCAAATGTAGATACAATTTAATAACAAAACAAATGTAGTTAAAATCAAAGATAATGTAAAATTTCACTACCAAGATATCTTTAATAAGACATTTAAAAATGGTTAAAGAATTATAGTATGGAGTCGATTTGATGAAGATTGAAAATGCTATGAAGAAGGATGTTATAAAATTTAATGAGCTGGATAAAATAGTTGATGTAGCACAGAGTTTCAGGGACAATAAGATAAGCGGAGCTCCTGTTGTAGACGAAAATAACAAGGTTGTGGGAGTGATCAGTGAAGGAGATATAATGAGGCTCCTTGAAGTACATTCACCAAAAATAAACCTCATACTTCCGGCACCACTAGACTTGATTGAACTTCCAGTGAGAATGAAATACGAACTCGATGAAATTGCAGAAGACATGCAAAGGGCAGGATCAACTGTAATAGATCAAATAATGACCAAAAAAGTGGTTAAGATAGGTCCTGATGCTTCAATATCAGATGCAGCAGAATTAATGGATTCACACAAAGTCAAAAGACTTCCTGTGGTTAATGATGATGGTAAATTAATAGGAATAGTTACCAGGGGGGATATCATAGGTGCAATGGTGAGAGGGGATGAGTAAAACCAAAAAAATTGCAATCTATGGAAAGGGTGGAATTGGAAAATCTACCATAGTGTCAAACATTGCAGCAGCCCATTCTGAGGATAAAAATGTACTTGTAATAGGCTGTGATCCTAAGGCAGACACAACCCGTACATTGGTGGGTGAAAGAATACCCACAATACTCGATATTTTAAAAAATAGGAAGGATGCATCCATCGATGACATTTTGTTTAGAGGATACGGTGAAGTGAGATGTGTTGAATCCGGAGGTCCTGAACCGGGAGTTGGATGCGCAGGAAGGGGAGTAATTGTAGCCATGAATCTCCTGGAACGACTCGGTGTTTTTTCAGATGATCTTGATCTAATAATCTACGATGTGCTTGGAGATGTTGTGTGCGGCGGATTTGCTGTACCACTTCGTGAAAACTTTGCAGACGAAGTTTACATAGTCACATCAGGTGAGTATATGGCATTATACGCAGCCAACAACATATGTAAGGGAATAAAAAAACTTAAAGGCAGTTTTGGTGGTATCGTCTGCAACTGCAGGGGAATTGAAAATGAGCTTGAAATTATTCAGGAGTTTGCTGGTAGGGTTAACAGCAGGATCATCGGGGTCATACCCCGAAACGAGATAGTTCAGAAGAGTGAAATCGATGCTAAAACAGTTTTAGAAAAATTTCCAGATTCAGAACAGGCAGAAGTTTATAGAAAACTTGCCAAAGCTATATACGAAAATCAAAAATTTGTAATTCCTGAACCAATGAATATAGATGAGTTCGATAAATTTTTCAGGAAGTATCAGTAACCATAATCTAAAAATAATAAATAATAAGAATTTATTAAAATCTCATTTTAATTATTTTCGAGGGATTGTATTTCCTTTAAATCATCCAATTTATTAGGTTCCAATAATATCTTTTTAAATGAACTAATACAGACTGCAGTGGATTCCTCTAACTCATCAAAGTAGAACAGGTGGGAACTACATTTACAGTCCGAGCAACCGAAATCCCCTACTTCAACACCTTCCTTGGATATCTCAGCTGCCAGGACACATTCCCATTTACCTTCATCAACAGCAAACACGATCTCCTCTATTCCAGCATTAGAACTGTTTAAGAGGTAATCAACATGCCAGAAAAGTTTTTTATTAGGGCTTAAATGTCTTTTTAAACGACTTTCCAGCGAGTTAAGTGCAGAACCAACATAAACATAATAACCCCTTTTGAAATTAATAGAACCACATTTACCAACTTCAATGGATGTATCTTTTCTTAAATGTATTATAAGACAATAAGTACCCTTTAATATTATTTTTTTTGTCATTTAAACCTTTATAAGTTTATTTTTAGTAATATATTTGTAATATTCAAAATAATTCGTACTAAATTTATTCACCTATAATTATTTCTTTACCAGATTCAAGTGCTTCAAATTTATTCTCAAATACATTTCTAAACATGCACATAGCATTTAAGCCATTGCAATGGCCGAGAATCAGGTATTTAGGATCATATTTTTTTAGTTCTTTAATTGTTTTATTAATAATATCTTCACTGGCTGATACAAGATGAGTACCACCAATCACAGCGTAAACATCATCATTGTTGAAAAATTCCACCACTGATGAAACAGTATTCACAATACCTCTGTGTGCGCATCCGGATAAGATCAAAAGTCCTTGATCCGTTTTAATAACCAGCACTACTTCATCTTCAAAATTGTCTATAAAAAACTTTCCATGATCTTTAATATAAAATGATGGGTTTATCTCCTCAAAATCATTATTTAAAGAAATTTCAGATAATATAAAAATATTGGGGGCAATCTCAGTAGTTTTTGAAATTAGTTCAACCCTTGTTTCAGATTTATTTTTTTGATCATCGTTCAAAACGTGGGTAAGCTTAGTTTTTAATACTTCATCTGTTCCAATGAACTCCATTTTATCATTTCTCAAAATATATTTGGGTAAAATGGCTCTTTCGTGCATAAAAATATCTGCAGAGCTATTATTCATCACGTAGGACAGCCCACCGGTGTGGTCATTGTGTCCGTGGCTTAAAACAACAGATTTAAGACCTTCTAATCCATTTAGAAGTTTAATATTCTTTTTTAAAACATCAGGAGTACTCCCCGTATCAAATAGGACTTTATAACTTTTATATTTGATTAAAATAGAAAGACCGTGCTCAGCATAAAATTCTGATGCAAATTTCGCAGTATTTTCGATAACACAAAATATTTTCATTATTTTCAACCTCTAACTATTAGTTAGGATTTCAATGTAAAGTTTATATCGGATTTAAAGATAATTATATTGTTTAAAATTATAAATTTAATAATTTGACAATTATAAAATTTGTTTAAAGTTAAGTTAATCCATAATTATAAAAAAATTTTTGAAGATCAATTGTAAATATCTTAATTAGAGGTTTAAAAACATGGAGTACACTTTTTTAGTAAGGGGACACCCAAATATAACATCAAAACATAAAACAACCCTGGAATTAACTAAGGATCTTGATATAAGTAAAAGAGCAGACTGCATAATTGGAGTAAAATCTCCAGTGTCAATGGATAATATTCCAGAAGAGATATCCAACGCAATCAAGGCTGATAATACAATTATAACAATTAGACTAGAAACTGAAAATGCTGTGGATGAGATAAAGGGTAATGGACATTCCGAACTAACTCTTGATCACCCCACAGACATGGTTTCAAGGAAAAGTGATTTCAAATGCAGCAGAACCCTAATGATAAACGCAGATAAAGCGGCAAGCGACCTTAAAAAGGAATTGATCAAGGATTTAAAAAACTCTAAACCTTTAAAGGTAACCATAATAATTGAATGAACTATTCACCAATAAATTCCTGGTTATTTGATTAAAAAAGAATGTGAATTAAAAAATTTATTATAAATTGAAAATATACAAAAAAAAGATTAATCAAATTTTTTATATTTAAAATCAAAATAGAGTGCAGGGGACGGGATTCGAACCCGCGAAGGGCTACCCCACTAGGCCCTCAACCTAGCGCCTTTGACCGCTCGACCACCCCTGCTGATCAAATAAATAGCTATTTGAACATACCAACTTCTTTACGTCTCACTATTTAAATGTTTTCCTTGATTCAATTGGACTCTAAAAACCCAAATATTAACTTAATAAAAATGGGATACAAAATAGGAACCATATAAACACATATTATACAAAAAAAACTTGAATTAAAGGATTGAACACTGGAATGATTTTATGAAGGCCATAACTCAGACCAAGGATGGGATACTTCTCAACATAGAAGTGTCGCCTAGATCTGACAAATTCGGAATATCCGGTTATAATGAGTGGAGAAAAGCAGTTGAAGTTAAAATAAAGGCACATCCACAGAAAGGTAGGGCAAACAAGGAAATAATTAACGAATTTTTTAAAATTACTAAAACTCCTGTAGAAATCATATCAGGACATAAAAGTCATCATAAAATTCTGAAAATTTATGGTATATCAGAAACTGATATGTTAGAGATTTTGAAACCTTATTTGTAAATTTATAATAAAATGAAAGGATGTATATCTTACCCTATAAAAAGGGATAGATTTTCTTTGTACCAGTTAATGGTTTTGGTGAGTGCATCCTCAAAATTATATTCAGGCTTCCATCCAAGTTTCATTATCTTTGACGAATCTAAAGAGTACCTTCTATCATGCCCAAGACGGTCTTCAACAAAGGTTATAAGACTCTCTGGTTTTCCAAGGATTTTAAGTATCAAGTTGGTTATTTCAAGATTGTTTTTCTCGTTTCCACCACCAATGTTATAAACTTCTCCAAGTTTTCCTTTTGTAAGGGCTGTGTAAATTCCTGAACAATTGTCAGGTGCATATATCCAATCACGAATGTTTTTACCATCCCCATAGACTGGAAGCTGTTTATCATGCATCGCGTTTAATATGAAGAGAGGTATCAATTTTTCAGGGAACTGGTAAGGTCCAAAATTGTTACTGCTACGTGTTACCAGTACAGGGGCCCCGTAAGTTTTATAATAAGCACTAACAAGCACATCAGCACTTGCTTTGCTTGCAGAGTAGGGACTTGAAGGATCAATATTGCTTTTTTCACTGAAAGAACCGTTTTCTATGCTTCCATAAACTTCGTCGGTGGATATCTGGAGATATCTCTCAACATCGTATTTTCTAACACATTCAAGAAGATTATAAGTTCCAATAACATCTGTTTTAACAAATACTCCAGGATCTTCTATTGACCTATCAACGTGCGTCTCAGCAGCGAAATTCACTACCATGTCACATTTTTTCATTATTTTATCTACCGTTTCAAAGTCGCCAATATCACCTTTAACAAATTCAATTTTATCTCTCACATCATTCAGGTACTCTGGATTGGCAGCATATGTAAGCTTGTCAAAGATAACTAGGTCATGTTCGTATTTCTTAACCATCTGATGGACAAAGTTACAGCCTATAAACCCTGCTCCTCCTGTAATAAGCATTTTCATTTTTTTCACCATTTATATTTTCAATATCAATATTATTTTTTTTGGATTTTATTTTATCCATGTTTTTTTTCTTCAAGAATCCATTTGTAAGATATTTCATTTGTATTTGGTGCTAACCAAAATTCATCCGGTTCCGTGTAGTTGTAAGGATTATTTGGTATATTAATGCAAAATGCAGATTATCGCCCAATGGCCTTAAACCCGTGATAAACAAAGGTTTGGAATGCTTATGATCATTGGATTTTTCTCTCCAATAAAAAATTTCGTTCAACTCACCGTAGCTTGGAGAGTTCTTTCTTACATCGTACAGTGCAACCAAGACCATCCCATATACACATGTGAAATTGTCCCTCTGCTTTTGCAAGTACCAGGCTTTAACTACTCCAGGATAGGTGGTGGTGAATATAATTGTCCAAATTTTTCATACAAATTCGTCATCGCACCTTAATATTTCCATTAGCCAACTCCTTTGTCTGGTATCACCATAAGATTTATAGTTCTCTCACATTCAATCATTCACAACACCATAGATTTCTCAGAAATTTATATATTCCATTCCTATTAAACAATTACCTAAATATGCTTAATTTAATTACAATCACAACACAAAATAAATACAAGTCTTAAAATGAATTTATATATTCCATTATAATCAGATTATGTAGGTGATTTAATATGAAAGGTATTATACCTGCTGCAGGACTTGGTACAAGATTTTTACCGGCTACTAAAGCACAACCGAAGGAAATGTTACCTGTATTCAACAAACCAACCATCCAGTACGTGGTTGAAGAGGCGGTTTCATCTGGAATTGATGATATTCTTATAGTAACAGGTAAAGGAAAGAGATCAATAGAAGATCACTTTGACAAGTCATTTGAACTTGAGTACTTCCTTAGAAATTGTGGAAAAATGGAAAATCTCCATGAAATCGAGGCCATATCCGAAATGGCTGATATTTATTACGTAAGACAGAAGAAACAGAGAGGTTTGGGAGATGCAATATCATGTGCTAAAAAGCATGTGGATGGGGATGCGTTTGCAGTTCTTTTAGGTGATACCATAGCCAAGTCAAATGTACCCTGTACCCAACAGCTTATTGATATTTATAACAAGTATGAATCATCTACAATAGCCATAGAAAAGGTTTCAGATGAAAAAGTAGAAAGGTATGGAATTATTAAAGGGAACAAAGTTTCTAATACTCTTTATGAAATTGAAGATCTTGTTGAAAAACCAAAACTTTACGATGCACCATCAAATCTAGCAATTACAGGAAGGTACATTCTAACACCTGAAATATTCGATCACATAGATAACTTAATTCCTGGTGTTGGGGGTGAAATCCAGCTTACCGATGCCATGAAATCGCTTGAAAAGATATATGGACATGTCTTCGATGGGAAAATATACGACATAGGAAACACAGTGGAATGGCTTAAAAGTTCAATTGAAATTGCACTTGAAGATCCGGAGGTCGGAGAAAATTTAAGGAGTTACATGGCTGAAATCGTTAAATAATACATTTAATTTGAAACCAAATGTTACATGTGATTTTTAAATCACTTATATAAAAATCATAAAAAATTATAAAATAAGTCCATTTATAGAATTTATTTAGTTTCATTTTTTTCATGCCATTTCCATGCAGTTTGAATAATCAATGACAGATCATCATATTTTGGCTCCCATCCCAATATCTTACGGATTTTTTCCGAGCTTCCAACCAGAACAGGAGGATCTCCCGGACGTCTTTTATCTTCAACAGCTTTTATTTCTTTCCCTGTAATTTCCCTGGATTTTTCTATTACTTCCCTCACAGAAAATCCATTACCATTTCCAAGATTGAAGTAATCACTTTTGCCACCGTTTTCAAGGTATTGAAGTGCTTTTAAGTGGGCATCAGCCAGATCTGTCACATGGATGTAATCTCTGATACAAGTACCATCAGGGGTGTTGTAATCTGTTCCAAATATTCTGATGCTCTGCATTTTACCCGAAGCTGTATCAAGTATCAACGGTATAAGATGGGTTTCAGGGTCGTGAAGTTCGCCAATCTCTGAGTTCGGGTCAGCACCTGCAGCATTGAAATACCTTAAAGATACGTAATGAAGGTTGTATGCTCTGCTGTAATCTGATAGTATATTTTCAACCATCAACTTTCCACGTCCGTAAGGACTTATGGGATTTTGTGGATGTTGTTCTGTTATCGGAATTTCAGCAGGATCGCCGTAGGTTGCACATGTTGATGAAAACACAAGCTTCTTAACGTCAAATTCAAGCATCACCTGAAGAAGGTTAAGAGTGTTACAGACGTTGTTTCTGTAG
>Ga0302161_10000043_pt1 | contig 27538 bp, 24 predicted proteins | sample I_Fen_E2_1_FD_193498 | JGI IMG/M metagenome (GOLD analysis project Ga0302161, IMG submission 193498) | Peat permafrost microbial communities from Stordalen Mire near Abisko, Sweden - I_Fen_E2_1 | ecosystem: Environmental > Terrestrial > Soil > Wetlands > Permafrost | place: Sweden: Abisko...
ATCAGCAGTTAATGATAATGCCTTTTGCATGAAAGCACATATATTTTCATCTTCATATCCTAAAGCATTTGCATGTTTCATATATGCAGATAATCCTTTTAATCCATAAGTAATAAGTTCTCTTAAACTTCTAATATCTTCATTTTCAGTAGCTAAAACTCCAACTGATTCTGATTTAGCTTCCATTTCATCTCTGCTTTCAGTATTCCATAAAGCTGCTGAACTTAAAGATTCTTTATTGCTTAATTTTGCTAATAATTCTTCTTTTATACTTAAAGTTTCTTTCACTCTACCATAGAATACTTCTTTATCAAAATTAGCATTAGTAATAGTAGTGAAAAGGTTCATTGTTACTATAGTATTAATTGCTTGTGATACAGCTACACCTTCTGCTCTAGCTTTTGTTGCTACTTCTGATAAACCTCTAGTTGTATATATTAATAAGTCTTGCATTTTTGCAAGATCCGGTGTCTTACCACAAACTCCTTTTACAGTACAGCCTGTACAACCCGCTGCTTCTTGACATTGAAAACAAAACATTTTATTATCCATTTTAAAATCTCCTCCACACACTTAATTTTATTAAATAAACTTTTATGAATTTCTATAGATCGTTTAGGTGCATTTTCTTGAATCACCTTATAAACTTATTGTACATTTAAATTATAAAATATTCTGTTTCATTTGTTACAAATAATTTTTATTAGGAAAAATTCTAAACATTTTCTAAATTATAGATACAAAACATAATTCCAACTTGTTAATAAATGCCATTATAGTATAATATATATCAATAATAAAAACTATAAATCACTCATGTGGAGGGGATTAAAACATTATGCATTATAATAGAATTCTAGAAAATAACTTTATATTAGAATCAAGTAGATTAATTCTAAGACCATTTTCTATAGATGACACAGATAATGTGTTTTCATATTCGAGTGACAATATTGTAACGAAATATTTAACATGGTCATCACATACGGATTTATCACAAACCGAAAAAGTAGTAAAAGATTTTTTTATAGACAAGGTAGGAATTTTTGCAATTGAATTAAAATCAGAGCATAAATGCATTGGTTGTATAGATTTAAGGTTATGTATTGAACATAATAAGGCAAGTTTGGGTTATGTATTAAATCGAAGATATTGGAATAATAATTACATGTCAGAAGCTTTAAGTATAATATTAGATCTTTCATTTTCAAAATTAAGATTGAATCGTGTTGAAGCTACACATTATGTAGGTAATGAAGGCTCTGGTCATGTTATGCAGAAATGTGGAATGAAATACGAAGGAACAGGTATACAAGAGGTAAAAGTTAAAGATATTTTCCATGACGTTGTTCATTATGCAATTTTAAGAGATGATTGGGTTAACCTGATAAAAGCTCAAAATCTATAAATTAATAATGATAGATTGCATTTGACATTATATATATATTTAAGCACTTTATTTAAGATTAGAATACACCTGCACATTATGGTTATAATAATATAATTACTAAAGGTATTGCTAACCTCAGAAATATCAAAATCCTTGCATGAATATAGTTTTACTTTAAGTTTACTGCTACACTAGAAATGGAATATTTTTTTGCGCAGTGTTCCTTAGAATATTTTGCTAGCTGTGATTCTTAGAACATAAGTTGTTCCAAAGGTGCTTGTTCAAGCCGTAGTCTTTGAGGCAAGCACTTTGGGCACAACTTGTGCTCTTAGAATCCCCCAGCAAAATCTTCCTAGAACCGAAGCAAACACATATATTCCCTTTCGGCTGTTAAGCAGTAAACTTAAATTATCCTCATACTGCAAGTATTTTTATATTTCGAGTTCCTCGCAATACCTGTAATTCTAGCAGAAGTGTATTCCACTCCAGTAAATACGATCTTTTACAATTGTCTTTTCTGGGAATTCTACACCTTCTAGTGCCCACTTTTTATATTCTTCGAATCCAACTCTATCAATAATATATCCTATATGCTCTTTACCACCCGGTGCATCTTTATCTATATATTCTTCAACAAATTTATAAGTATTTAAAATTATTTTAATTATACTTTGCTCATCTGTCCAAATTAAGAAATCTTCAGCTAAACGTGGATTTTTCTTTCCTGATCTGCCCATAAGAACTAATTTATAATATTTTTCTTTACTTCTTGTCCATGCACCTGTAGGACAATTAATTACACATTCTCCACAACCGATGCATTTCTCTGCATTTCTTACAACTTTATAGTTAACTGGCTTAAGAGCATCTACAGATTTTTTCTTACAAGCTCTTACACAAGCGCCACAACTTATACATCTATCAACATCATATTGTGGTTCTGTCATTCCAATTATCCCAAAGTCATGAGTTCTTGCTTTTATACAATCATTAGGGCATCCCGTAAGTGCAACCTTAAAATGCAAATCATTAGGGAATATAGCCTTATCTATTTTTTTAGCCAAATTCGTTGTATTATAATTTGCAAAAGGACAAACATTATTTCCTACACATGCTGCTACATTTCTTGTTCCAGCTGCTGTATATCCCTTCCCTGGAATTTCTTGGTTTATATCTAATTTTTCAATAATAGGTTGTAACAGCTCATTAACTTTATCCATGTCTTCAAATCTTATACCAGGTACTTCAAATCCTTGACGTGTTGTTATATGAATGGTACCATTGCCATACTTCTGTGAAATTTCTTGTATCTTTCCAAGCAATTCTGCATCCATATGCCCACCAGGGATTCTAATTCTAGAAGCAGTTAATCCCCTTACTTTAGTAACTCTAAAAGCATTTTTCTTGATTTTTTTTGTATTTAAATCCACACTTAACTCCTCCTAATCTACTAAGAATTTGCCTTTTGAATAATTAAAAACAGGACCATCTAGACAAATATATGTGTCGTCTATTTTACAGTGTCCACATTTACCAATTCCACAACACATTTTTCTTTCTTGAGAAATCCAAATATTATTTTCCTCTATTCCAAGTTTTAAAAATTCTGCTACTGTAAATTTCATCATAATAGGAGGACCTACTACAATAACTGCTACATTATTAATATCTTTAATTGATAGTTCTGGAATATATTTTGTAACCATTCCAACATTACCTTCATATCTATCTTCTGCATTATCCACAGTTAAAATAAGATTTATATTATTTTCCCACATTTTAATATCATCTTTAAATAAAACATCATTTGGTGATTTAAATCCAGCAATTAGTGTAAAAGCTTTTGCTTCACTTGAATTATTAGAAAAATAATCAACAATTCCCTTAACTGGTGAAAGTCCAGTTCCTCCAGCAACTACAATTACTTCTTTGTTTTTATAATTCTCAATTTCAAATCTATTACCATAAGGCCCTCTTAAAAATAACTTATCTCCAACATAATTATTAAATATTTCATTAGTAACTAAACCAACTCTTCTTATTGTTAAGTCAACAGTACCTTCTCCAATCCCACTTACTGAAATAGGAGCTTCACCAAACTTAGGTAATGATACTTCAAAGAATTGTCCTGGTTTTACATCACCTTCAAATTCCATACGAAAAGTGTATTCAATTTCAGTATGTTTAATTACTTCTTTAATTTCTGATAAAAAAGGAATATATTCATTTTTACTCATTGCCTTCCACCTCTTCCATACCATCTTTTAATTTATTTACACAATTAGAGAAAGATATATATTCAGGGCAGATATCATCACATCTTCCACATCCAACGCACATGTGATATCCCCATTTCTTTTTATAATCATATACCTTATGTAACACTTTAAAACGCATACGTTGTCCTTTATCTAATCTAAAACTGTGGCCTCCTGCCATATTAGTAAAGCCATCTACATGACATGACGCCCAAACTCTGCGTCTTTCTCCTGCTTTGCCATTATCAGTATAGAAAATATCCTGCATTGTAAAACAAGTACACGTAGGACAGACAAAATTACATCTTCCACAAGCAATGCATCTACTACTATAATCCTTCCACATTTCAGATTTCATAACATCTAAAGAAAGGTTCTCTGGTACAGAAACACTTACATCATTACTTGTTACAAAATCTGGTTTTATATCTATATTTTCATTAGTTATAAATAGCTTCTCAAATTCAGCATCTTTTACGTCTAAGTAAACATCATCGCCATTTACTTTTAAATACGCATCATATTCTTCTGTCTTGTTTGTTTCCATACTTACACAAAAACAATTTTCAAATGAATCTTCACAGCCCATTAAAATAAACTTTGCATTTTCTCTTATTCTCTTATAATAGTAATCTTCTTGTCCATTTCTTAAATAAATATCATCCATACGTTTTACTGCATGTAAATCACAACTTCTTAAAAATATAATTGCGCTCTTTTTAGGAGCATCTGATTCCTTTATAGTATCTTCTGTAAAGAAAAAAAGTGTTTCAGAGATAGGAAGCAATACTTCTTTATATGAATATAAAGCCTTTTTATCAAAAACAATATCATCAATTGTTTTTATCTCGCCGTAACGCACTCTATCAGTATCTGAATAAGTACCTTCACCTTCGAATAATTTAGGTGCATATATTAAATATTCTTTTGATAAATCTTTAAATATGTTATTAATATCTGTTTTATCTAATTTATATCCCATAATCTTACTCCTTTATTTCTTTTTTGAGATTATATAATAAGGTAATGCTAAAAATATAGCTCCACCAATCATATTTCCAATTGTTACTACTCCTATGTTATACACATATCCCATTATACTTACACTTGCTGCTCCTGGATTAAGTAACCCTATTATTAAAAGCGTCATATTGGCAACACTATGCTCAAATCCAGATGTTATAAATGCAAATAAACACCAAAATATTATAATAAGCTTTCCAGACTCACTTTTTAATTTAAAACTACACCATGTAGCTAAACATACTAATATATTACAAAATATTCCACGCATTAATAATGGCCAAAATGGAATACTCATCTTTGCTGCTGAAGTCTTTGCAATAAACTCTCCTACCGGTCCTGCTGAAAGTCCTGTTGCATAAAACATATATCCTGCAATAATTGATCCAAGTAAATTACCTAAAAAACAAACTATCCAAATCTTAAAAGTATCTGTCCACTTTACCTCTTTACTTAAAGAAGCAGCTGTCATTATAAAATTATTTCCTGTAAAAAGTTCTGATCCTGCCATAATAACTAAGCTAAGTGCTATACCAAAAGATGCTCCCATTACAATTTTCGCAGCAGGCGATCCACTACTATTTAATAGCCCTCCAATTGTAAATATAAGCATAATTCCCATACCTACATAAAGCCCTGCAAGCATTGAACTTACAAAATATCCCAACCTGTTTGTTTTTAATAAATTGACCTTTGCTTTTGCTGCCATAATCACACTGTTAAATTCTTCACAAAACATAATAAAACTTCTCCTTTCATGTTTACGATATCATTATTATAATTAGATTATACTTTATTAAAAACTAAAGCACCGTGATTAAAATCACGGTGCTTTAAAAAATTCTGCTAATTTTTCTTGATTAATTACTTTAATTTTTTTATTCTCATATTCAATTAATTTTTCATTTGAAAGTATTTTTAAGGCTCTAGATACAGTCTCTCTTTTTGCTCCTAATAAATCAGCAAGGTATGTAATACTCATATTCATATTAATAATTACTCCATTATCACATGGCACTCCATAATCTTTGCTTAATTTCCACAACTTTGCAGCAAGCTTTTTTTCCATCCGTATTATGCCACTTGCATTTTTAAGTTGTCTATACATCCGCCTTACTTTCATTGCTAATGAAGAAATTATATTTTTAGAAAGTGTAAAATCATTTTCCATAATTTCTAAAAATGTATATTTATCATAACTTAGTATTTGTGCTTCTTCAAAAATTTCACAATTAATAGATGATGGTAGATCTTGTATAATTACATCATTAATCATTTTTCCCGCACCCAAAATGAATATTACACGTTTATGGCCACTCTCATTTAATTTATATAATGATACACTACCACTTACTACGACATACAATGTTGTAACATCGTCTTTATCTCTAAAAATATGACTTCCTCGATCATATTTTTTAACTTCCCCAAAACGAATAAGTTTTTCAAATGAAGCTTTAGATATGTTTTTAAAAATATCTAATTCGTCTAATTGTTCTATAGTAATTTTATTCATCAATATTCCTAGTAATCAGTTCTATTAAATTAAGCGTAAATTTAAAATTAAGCACATTTTTAAAAATAGCATGCCACTATGTGTGTGTATTGGATATGTTATTCTTTATCAAGCGCTTTAGTCAAATAATTCTTCTTCTAATTCCTCAATCTTTAAAATCTTAATTACGTTTCTATCAAATTCAATATAGTTTAAATCTCTAAGATTCATTAATTCTCGCGATAAAGATGGCCTTGGGATTCCCATTGCAGATGCAATTTCTTCTTTACTATCCCTTAAGTTAATTGTTTCACTTTTTTGCATCTTTGCTTGTTCTAAGATAAAATTAATCACCTTATGCTTAATACTCTTAAATGCTATGCTTTTTATTTTTGAATTTAACATGAATATCTTGTTACTTAATGCAGACATAAAATTACCAAGAACTCTTTGATCCATTGTGCATAGCTTCAATACATCTGCTTTACTTATATAAAGTACACTACTATCACTAAATGATATAACTGTTGATGGATATTTAGATTTCTTTGAAAATATTAAAGCTTCTCCAAATACATCCCCATTGCTTAATCGCTTTAGAGTAATTTGTTTTCCACTAAGATATATTCTTTGTATCTCAATTGATCCATCTAAAACAAATCCCAAACTATTGCACGTATCTTCTTCATTTGCAATGACTTCGCCCTTTTTATATGCTTTAACTGAATATCCAATATTGGAAATTAGCTTTTCAATTTCTTCATTATTAAGGTTATTAAAAAATTCATTTCCTTGTAATTTATTAATTACATCCTTCATACTAAATTTCTCCTCCGCTACAATAAATCAAAGGATTTTTCAAAATTCCCTACTCTAAAATCGTTAATAATTCATCTAAAGATTTTTTTAATTCTATAGCTCTTTCTATTGGCATATTTATCTTACATGCCATTTCATGTGGTACTTCTGTTACATCATCCTTTAAAAGCCTTCCCTGATCAGTTAGTTCAACTATTACCACTCTATCATCATTTACATCTCTATATCTTTTTATTAACCCCATGCTTTCTATCTTTTTTAATAATGGAGTTAATGTTCCTGAATCTAAATGTAATCTTTTGCCTATATCTTTAACTGTGCTTTTTTCATCTTCCCATAATACAAGCATTGCAATATACTGTGTATATGTAAGATTAAATTTATCAAGAAAAGGCTTATATAATTTTATTATTTCTCTTGATGCTGCATATAATGAAAAACACAGTTGATTATCTAATTTAATGCTATCATATTTCTTCATTTTTTCTCCTATATCTAATCTAATTTTTACAAATTTAATTTTAATAAATATAATTAAGCTTAGCTTTTTTACTTATATATGTCAATCTCAAAATAATCCTTCTTATATTAATATCCAGTAAATCCTGATTCAGGCGGTGGAGAAATCCCAATCTTAAGTTTATTTTAACTTCTCCCCTCACTGGGCACCTCATAACCACAATGGTCATAATAAATCTAAACGCTAACTGATAAATTAATTTTTAGAAATAGAATCAACATAACTAGCTGCTGATAATGCTGCTATATTACCTTCTCCAGCTGCTTTTATATATTGATATGGCTTTCCAACAACATCTCCTGCTGCAAAACACCCATTTATATTTGTTTTCATTAATCTATCTACTTCAATATGGTTATCTAATATTTTAAGTCCCGGTACCAATTGTCCAGGAGAAATGCTATCTCTTAATATGAAAATACCGTCTGTATCAATCTCTGAATTCTTAAGTTTTAATTTGGTTACCTTATCTTCTCCTATAATTTCAACTGGAATATCATTTACAATTTCAATAGAAGAATCTACTTCAACTTTTTCTTTATATATAGGAATATAATAAACTTTAGATGCTATAGTCGCAATGAAATTAGCTTCTTCCTCTTCATGTTTATTGTATGCTATTATTGTAACTATTTTATTTTTATATAGAGGTGCATCACAAGTAGCACAATATCCTACACCTTTTCCAAGCAATCTTTCTTCCCCATCAAATAATTTTCCATATTGAACCCCTGTAGCCAATATTACAGAAGTTGCTTCATACATCTTTTCATTTACCATTAAACCAAAATATTCGCCCATTGCGTATATATTATTAATTTTTTCTTCTGTTATATTTATATCCATTTCTTTTAAATGATTACTAAACTCTTCTTGTAGTTCCTTACCACTTTTCTTATAAAACCCTAAGTAATTATTTATTTCATGGGCTTTTGTAAGCCTACTAGTAAGTTCCTTGTTGCCAAATATTATAAATTTTTTCTTTCTAATTTTTGCATTTAATGCAGCAGATAAGCCTGCAGGGCCACTTCCTATTATTGCAATATCATATCTTTCGCTCATATTAAATTCCTCCAATATTTTTTAATGTACCTTAACTTAAATATATAAGCTTCAGTACAAATTTGTACTATAAATTTTTATTTCTGGTTTCTATTTATATTTATTTTCTTTTATACAACATATATATTATAATTTAACAATGCAATAACTTCAAAATATTATCTTTTATCTTTAAAGGCTTTGTTGTTGGTGAATATCTTTTCACTACTTTCCCTTCTTTATAAATTAGAAATTTAGTAAAATTCCATTTTATTTCTTTATAATGTTCTTCTAGTTCTTTACATTGTGGTGTCAGTTTACATTTGCTTGCAGTATTTACTATTAAAACTACATTCCCTTTATATTCTTCCATTTTTACTTCTTGCCCATTCATTTTTTGGCTGAAAGATCATAAAGATTCATATTTATATCTCACATAATTTTTTATATTATTTTGTTTTAGTAAAATAAAAATTTAATTTATACAAATTGAATTGTATTAAATGTATATTGCTATAATAAAAACATAGCACTTATATATGCATGTGCTATGCTTTTACTTAAAAGAATATTCTATAAGTTAGCTTCAATTGTTTGTTGAATTTTTTCTTTTGGTAAAAATCCTATAAGTTGCTCTACTTTTTGACCATCTTTAAAAATAACCATTGTTGGCACACTTGCAATTTGAAATTCATTTGCTAAATCTGAACTTTGATCTATATCAACTTTTATAAACTTAGCCTTTCCTTCCATGTCACCTGACAGCCCTTCAAGTACTGGAGCTAACATCTTACAAGGTCCACACCAAGTTGCAAAGAAATCTACAACTGTAATTCCACTTTCTATTTCACTTTTAAATTCATTGCTATCTACTATTTTCATATTTTATTCCTCCGTTTTTTATAATTAAAATAATTTTTATTAAAATTGCTTTCTATTAACTATTTTAAGCTTTTTCTATATAAGTATACATATACTCATACTAAGTTTATCAAAATTAAATTTAGTTCAATCTATTTATATTCCTATTGTACTTTGTATAATATTTATTGTCAATATCTTTTATAATTGTTTTCATACCTAGTTAATGCTACTTTAAATTTGGCCTTAAAGGGTCATTTAATGATAATTTTAAAATCATCAAGACTTATCTTATATTCAGTAAGCATCTCTATAACAGTATCTCTAAAAGAATTTTGAGTTGATTTTTTTCCTATTAGTTTTATTTCTTTAATATCCTTATTGCTATTCTTGTTTTCTTTATACTGTTTTGTTAAAACTTCTGCTGTTTTTACAAGTAAATCATTCCAATCTTCAACCATTACTATATTATTATCTAATTTAAATGCTTTAGGTTCTTTTAGTGAAAAATCTTTGTATACTTCTATTTCATCTTTGCTAATTATTTTATTACTGAAATTTTTATTTTTTTCTTCTACATCTTTTTCTATAATTTCAATTTTAGGTTCTTTATTTATTTGATTGAGTTTATCTTCTTCATTCTTCATGTTCTTTTCATACTCATCTTCCATCCATTTTACATATTCGCCTATATTTTGAACAATATCATATATGGCTATGGATGTATCTCTATGAGCTTTACTAAGTTTAAAATCTCTATCTTTTTTAACAATTTCACTTGATTTATCCTCAATATTATCTATTGTATTTTCTAATATACCTGCTAAACTATTCAGACCATCTTGAATTTTAACAGACATTGATGGAAAATATTCAATTACATAATCAATTGTGTCTACATCAAATAACGATAAATTTTTTTTCTTAGAAACATTCTTTTTAACTTCTTTGGTTTCAGTTTTAATTTCATTAATTACTTTTACCTCTTTTTGTTCAATTTCATCTTTTTTAAAGAATCCCATTTTTCACAACCCCATTTCATACATATTTCTATATTATATATTACCATATTATTACATATAAGTTTATTAATTCTATAAAATATTTTATTTTTAATGAAATAAACTACCAAAATTAATGCAATCAAATAAATAATAGAGGATATTTCAATTACGAAATATCCTCTATTTTAAAATAATTCTTCCCTCTTTATATATGGATTTAAGTATCTATTTTTTTTAATAGTAGATTTTCCAATGTTTATTGCTTCTTTAGGGCATATATTTATACATGCCATACAATCTGTGCATGTTCCAGACCATTTTGGTTTGTTATTTTCCATTATAATATTGTCTACTGGACAAACTTTTTCACACATATTACATCCAATGCACTTATCATTTACATTAAAGTTCTTATCTTTGTTCTTATAATAATCCTTCCACATTTTGTATCCTAAATTACCAATTCCACCTTTAAAATCTTTTACTTTACTCTCTTTTTTCTTAAGAGATTCTATAAAATCCAATAATTTGCTTTCATTTTTTCTAATTGCATCCTTAGCTCTTTTTTCTGTAGGGTTTTTACCAGCCCTTGTATAATTTGAAATATATTTAATGGTGCAGTAATTACTTATTTTAAGTTTATTAAATAATAATTTATTAATTTGACTAAAGCTTATGTCTGCTCCGCCTCCACCAGTAACTCCAATTGCAAAAACATATGCATCCTCATTTATTATTAGCTTTGAAATGAATTCATTAACTACAATTGGCAATCCCCCACAATGAATAGGATATATAAATCCAATCATATCTTCATTAACTTCAATTTTATTTTCTTTTAATGACTTGCTCATAGAAATTAATTCACAATCATTAAATTCATTTTTTATTGTTTTTGAAACATACAATGAATTCCCAGTTGCTGAATTATAAAATATTTTCATTTTTTAATTAACCCCTCTTATTATATTACTTAAATTATCTATTATATATATGTTGTAATATGGATTCTTAATACAAATTAGCTTCCTACAAACTATTTTGCTATTCACTGTTTCAATGAAGATAATTTTTTACAACATATATATTAACTACATCCTCTGTAATAAAATTTTCTATCTTATTTGTTACTAAGCTCTATAAATTCATTAATATCTTCTTCAATAGTCTTTAATGAATTTCTCCAAAATCCCTTATCATTTATATCTATTCCCATAACTTTTGCTACATCTGCTATTTTATTTTTTCCTGTAATTGAAAGCAATTTTTCATAATCTTTGGCAAAAGCCTGACCTTTCTTAAGGTATTCAGCATATAACCCTTTTGCAAAAAGTAATCCAAATGCATATGGGAAATTATAATAATTATACTCTGCATCATAGTAATGAGGCTTCCAAGTCCACATATATGGATGTAAGAAATTAGGATCTAAACCATCTCCATAAGCTTCTCTTTGAGCATTTAACATAAGTTCTTTTATTTCTTCAACATTTAAAGAACTTTCTTTTCTTGCTTCAAAAAATGACTTTTCAAATAAGAATCTAGAATATATATCAACAATTACTTGGGTACAATCACTAATTTCAGTTTCAAGAATAGCTAATGCTTCATCTTTAGTTGCATCTTTAATTGCAGCTTTCTTAATTATTGTTTCACAAAAAGTAGATGCTGTTTCTGCTATTGGCATTGGATAATCTGAATTTAATGTAGTTTCACCATTTAAACATTCTCCATGGAAACCATGACCTAATTCATGAGCAAGGGTTACTACATCACCAAAATTATCTCCATAATTTAATAATATTCTGCTTTCCCCAATAAAATGTAAATTTTCACAGAAGGCTCCACCTACTTTACCTTCTCTAGGTTGAACATCTATCCAATTGTTATTTATAGCTTTACTCGCGAAATCCCCTAAATGATCACTAAATGTTCTAAAGTTCTTTTCCACAAACTTAGTACCGTCTTCATAGGAAAATTTCATATTAGCTTCACAAACTGGTGCATATAAATCATAGAATGGCAAACCATTTTTATGTCCTAACAGTTCTCCTTTTCTTCTTAAATATTTTCTAAACACAGGAATACTTTCTTTCATAGCTGAAAACATTGCTTCTAATGATTCTTCGCTCATTCTTGAATCTATAAGTGTCTTATCCAAAGGAGAATTATATCCTCTAAAATCACAAACAGTTAAAACTTCACCTTTTATAGCATTTAGAGCTGCGGCTACGCCTTCTTCTACCTTTTTATAAGATTTTATTTCTGCTTCATAAGCTGTCTTTCTTACCTTTGCGTCTTTATCATAAGCCATGTTTAAAACTATAGTTAAAGGTACTTCTTTAATTTCATTATCTTCTTCAATCTCTACCTTTAATGTGGAAATCAAATTATCCTTAAGTTTAATCCAAGCATTTGAGCCTGTATTTTTCATATTAGCTATTATATTTTCTTCTTTATCACTAAGCAAATACTTACTTTGCTCAATCACAGTCTTCAATATAAACTCATGTTTTTTAAGCAATTCAGATTTATTTATAATGCACTCTATATTTTCTATATTACTAATGTATCTTTCAAGCTTAACAGAGCTCTCTACTAAATTTGTTAATTTCTTTTCTAAAATATCTGAATACTTTAATGCTTCTTTATCTTTTGTGTTTACACTTAAGCTAAGATTTATAAAAATACTAAGTTTACTAGATAAGTCTGTAACCGTTGTAAATTTATTTATATACTCTTCTAAGTTCTTAACTAAATTTTCTTTATCTTTCACTATATCGGTTGCCCATATATTGATATTTTCTATAACCTCAGTAAGATTTTCTAAATCATTCTTAAATTCATCGCTATCAAATGATGGATATACTTCTTTTAGACTCCATTTTAATTCCATTCTAGTTCCTCCTCTTTAATGTCTAAATTATATTATTTTTCTTTTAGAATATAATCAGTATTATATTCTAAAATTACAAATTATAAAATACTTTGACTTCTATATATATTAATTTACTATAAAAATTTTATTATATATATGTTGCAAATTTAATTCTTCAGCGAAATTAAGTTATTGTCACCTAATTTGTATATAGATTATTTTTTACAACATATATAAATTAATAAATTTGTTGTGAAAATTAAAAATATTCATTATTCCTGACAATTAATTAAATGATTTTAATTATTTAGTAGAATCTTAGTGCATATATTCATACAATATTTTAAACAATATTTTAAAGTGATATTATGAGATACATTTTAGATATAAAAGAATGTAAACTATTAGGTACAGGTGATGAAGGTAGTGTATATCTAACACCTGAAGGTTTTGCTTTAAAAATATTTTCTAAAGAAAAAAATGCTAAAGCTGAAACTGAAATTTTAGAGAAAGCTAAAGATAGTAGATTCTTTCCAAATGTTATTTTTCTAGCAGATAATATGATGCTACGAGAATATGTAGCTGGTGAAAATCTTCATGAATTTATAAATAACAATGGTTTATCTTATAATCTATCAATGGAACTTATTGAACTTATTGAAGATTTTAAAAGGCTACAATTCACACGAATCAATATACGAAATGCTCATATATTTGTTAATGAAAATGAAGAAATTCAAATTATTGATCCTAGAAAGACTTATAGTAAAAATACACCTTATCCTATGGATATTATTAGTATTCTTGTTAAGTCAAATTTATTTGATGATTTCTTGAAGAATCTTATAGACTACAAGCCAGAACTACTGCAATATTGGATTGATGGATATGAGTATTTCAAAAAGATGTCAAAAAAAACAATACGTATCAATATGTATGCATGTTAAAAAGTTTATATTCTTACAAATTTTAAGTTACCTATATTCCTTAAAACTTTTTAAAAAAATAAACCTCAAGCATTGTGTAATTTACAACTAAGTTTGAGGTTTTATATTTATATATTCTCTTTATTTTTAGACAGATCTTTTTTATATTTAATAATAGATATTTTAAACATTTTTATCCACAAAAAAACTATATGTTAACCAATAGTTGTGGATTTCTTACCATATAAATACGAATTGTATTTGGTTTTATTCCTGATTCTTATGACTAAATAGGAAGGGTTTACCCTTCCTATTCAATTAATTTAAATAACATATACATTTACAATTTCCAGAGCTTAATAAAATCTTAGTATCCTTACCTTCAATTGTAAATTCGCCTCCATCAACCTTAGTAATATTTGATACATTCTTTAATACTAAAGTCCAATTGCCTTCTATTCCATTGGATTCAACAGTAATTTCATTTTCTTCTTTCAAAACTTCTACTTGAAGAGTTTTATTCCCCTTCATATCTATAACAGTAGTATTTGCTTTTATATTATCCTTTAATTCATATGCCAAGATTGATACATTATTTCTATAATCATAATCTGGTTTTGAATTTTCATATCCAGTCGCAATAAGACTATTTTCTTTTACCATCATAGGTACACTTAAATAATTGTGTGTTTCCTTAATCCATCTGCCACCTTCATATTTCTTTCCACTTATGAAATTCGTCCAATTTCCTTGTGGTAAATAATAATTAGCTTCTCCATCTTCATTAAAAATAGGAGCAACTAAAATTGAATCTCCAAGCATATATTGTTTATCTAAATAGCTACAAGCTAGATCATCTTGAAATTCTAATACCATAGATCTCATAACTGGAATACCTTGTTTTGATGCATTACTAGATATGTTATAAAGATATGGCATTATACTACATTTTAGTTTAGTGAAAGATCTAACTACATCACAAGCTTCTTCATCATAAAGCCATGGTACTCTATATGAACTACTTCCATGTAATCTACTGTGAGAAGATAATAATCCAAAGGCTACCCATCTCTTATAAACATCTGCTGTTGCTGTGCTCTCAAAGCCTCCTATATCATGACTCCAGAATCCAAACCCAGACATGCAAAGTGATAATCCACCTCTTAAGCTTTCTCCCATAGATTCATAATTTGCTTCACAATCTCCGCCCCAATGTACTGGGAATTGTTGTCCTCCTGCTGTAGCCGATCTTGCAAATACCACTGCTTCGTCTTCTCCAACATTTTCTTTAATAGTGTCAAACACTACTTTATTATATAGTTGTGTATAGTAATTATGCATTTTATATGAATCTGATCCATCAAAATATGCTACCTCTGTTGGTATACGTTCACCAAAATCAGTCTTAAAACAATCTACTCCCATATCAATTAATTCTTTAAGTTTATTTGAATACCATGTGCATGCATCTGGATTTGTAAAATCTACAATTCCCATTGCAGGTTGCCACATATCCCATTGCCAAACATCACCATTAGGTTTCTTTAATAAATATCCATTTTCCATACCTTCATCAAATAGCTTTGACTCTTGACCAATATACGGATTGATCCAAACACATATTTTTAATCCTTTTTCTTTTAATCTCTTTAACATTCCTTTAGCATCTGGAAATACTCGCGTGTCCCATTCAAAATTACACCAGTTAAAATCTTTCATCCAAAAACAATCAAAGTGGAATACTCTAAGTGGAATATCTCTTTCTGCCATTCCATCTACAAATTCAGTTACAGTCTTTTCATCATAATTTGTTGTAAAAGATGTTGTTAGCCATAATCCAAATGACCATGCTGGTGGAAGTGCTGGCTTACCTGTTAAGGTTGTATAATTTTCAACAACTTCTTTCATAGATTCTCCACCAATTATGAAGTAATCTAAGCATTCTCCTGGAACACTAAATTGAACTTTACTAACCTTTTCTGACCCAACCTCAAAAGATACTTTTTCTGGATGATTTACAAATACACCATATCCCTTATTAGTCATATAAAAAGGGATATTTTTATATGATTGTTCTGTACTAGTTCCACCATCTTCATTCCATATATCAATACTTTGTCCATTCTTTACGAAAGGAGTAAATCTTTCACCTAATCCATAAACTAATTCTCCTACAGATAATTGTAACTGCTCTCTCATAAAAGCGTCATCATCTGAAACTTTCATAAAAGTTCTTTCCTCTGAAGTTTTTACATATGCTAAGCTTTTAAGCTTACTAGAAGTTAATTTTTTATCTCCGTTATAAAAACTCATTTCCCATAAATCTTTATTTATGATCATTTTAAGATTTCCTGATTTAAATAAAACATCTTTTTCATTATCTTCAATTAAAACTTTAGTATTTTCTGATTCATGAATATCGAAACTTGGTGCTTTCTTTTGTTGTCCCATATAATGATATGCTCTAACTCTTATTACATTTTCCATAGGCGATGAAATTTTATATGTTATAACTGGTCCTCCAAGAGTATCTCCTCTACTATTTATTTTGTTACAAGGTGCATATATTGTTAAAATATCATCTTCAATCTTAGTGCTATAAATCTCTTGAGGGCTAAATATTTTATAACCTTCCTTATCTAACCAACAGCCGTTACTAAATTTCATATGAACACACTCCAATTCTATATTCTAAATAATTTTTTCTTTTATATTAACCCTTTACTGATCCTGCAGCCACTCCTCCAACAATATACTTTTGTCCTAATATAAATACAAATAGTACTGGGAGTAAAGTCACTATGATATCAGCACTAACTAAATTCCATGAATTTTCAAAAGCTCCGAAGAAATTGTAAACAGCCAAAGTCATTGGCCATTTTTGTGAATTATTTAAATAATAAAGAGGCATTATAAAGTCATTCCATACAGCCATAAAATTCAAAACAAACAAAGTTGATGTGATTGGTTTTAATAATGGTAAAATAATTTTAATAAATAATTTAATCGGTCCACATCCATCAATAACTGCTGCTTCATCTATTTCTCTAGGAATTGTTGAAATAAAACCATAAGATAAAAATAAACTGAGCGGAATATTAATTGCAGCATAAATAAGAATAATACCAATTCTAGTATTTACAAGATGCAATGATTGCATTACTTTCATTAATGCAACATTATTAATTGGTATAGCTATCCCCGAAATAATAAAATAGTAAATAAAATTATTAATTCCTTTACGATTCCTTGCTATAACAAAAGCTGCAGCAGATACTACAACTATAATTATAGAAACACTGACTGTCGCATACAAAAGACTATTGAAAAAAGAAGAAACTAACTTCCCTTGCTCAATTACTGTCTTATAATTTTCAAACATCCATTTTGAAGGTAGAGAAAGTGACATTTTATTTGATTCTCCTTGAGTCTTAAAAGAATTAAGAAACAAAACTAAAATAGGTATTAAAATAATCAAACTAATAATTATGGTTATAATATTTATTACTATGTTACCAATAGATTTTTTCAAACTATTCATTACATTTGAACCTCCTTATTTTCCATAGATTTTACGATGAAATACAGTAAGAATAATAAAATAAAGAATAAAATACTAGATAATGTAGTACCCATTGCATAATTACCTTTTGAAAATTCTTTATACACTGCTGTATTAATTACTCCCGTTGCATTACCTGGTCCACCATTTGTTAAGGAATAGATCATATCAAATACTCTAAAACCATATGTTACATTTAATATTGTTACATTTATAATAATTGGCTTTAATAATGGTAATGTTATCAAACGAAACTTTTGCCAAAAATTAGCACCATCAATATTCGCTGCTTCGTAATAATCTGGAGAAATAGACATTAATCCAGCAATAATTACAACCATTATATAACCCATACCTTTCCATGTATCTACTGACATAACAGTAGGAAAAACTGTCGTTAAATCTGTTAACCAATTCATCGCTAGAAAATCTAGACCAATTGACTTAAGGAAATTATTCAAAAAACCTGTTTGTGGATGTAGCATGCTCTTAAAAACAAGACCAACTACTAAGTAAGATATAACTTGAGGCGAAAAAATTATCATTCTGTGAAAATTTTTCAATTTAATTACTTTTTGTGTTAATAATAATGCTAGGGCTAGTCCTACTACAGTCTTCAAAATTGTTGTAACTGTCGTAAATACAACTGTGTTCCATATGTACATACGATATTCAGGTTTTCCTTTAAATATTTCTAAATAATTTTTCAATCCTACAAAATTAATTTTATCCGTGAAATTATTCCAATCCGTAAAAGAATATAATATACCTATAATCCCAGGTAAAAAGCAAAGCAAGAAGAATATAATTAATGCACCACTTGTGAAATACCATGGATATAATTTTTTTCTGTCCATTCTTAAATCCCTCCATTTTATATAAATAAGGTTTCTAAAATGAGAAACCTTATTTATATTTACCTATTTTTTATTTATTCCAATCTGGATCTTTTTGTAGTTTAGCTTGTTCTGTACGTCGAGTCATAATTGTTTTTAAAACATCTTCTGGAGTTGATGATCCAGTATACATAGCTTCTAAATCTTTACCAACATCCATCCATTGACTATCAATATATTTAACACCAGCTTGCATAACCATTCCTTTTTGTAAAGAATCAATATATGCTTGATCTTCTTTTGAATATTTTGATTTAATTTCTGGCCAACAAATTTCAGATAATCCTGGTTGTCCATCTAAACGTTTTTGTAAATTTTCTGGTTTTGCTAAAAATTCAAAGAACTTTAATGCTTCAGCTGAATGTTTACCATTTTTATTGATAAAATAAGCATTACTTGCTGGATTTACTCCGATTGCTTGATTGTCTGCCCAAGGCATTACAAAGATACCTAATTTATTAATATCAAAATCTGGGAAATCTGCTTTTACTTCATTTCTCCATGCAGATTCTCCTATAAACATTGCTGCTTTTCCATTTGCCATTGCTTCTTTTGCATTTTCAACAGAATTGCTTAAATAATTATCTCCATAAAATCCTAAGTTAGCAAATTCTTTCAACTCACTAATAACAGTTTGTAATTCAGTCACAGAATCTAAATCAACTTCATTTTTATTAAGCTTGTTATATAAATCTTGATGTTTTTGTTGATACATAGCTCCTGTTTCAAATAAAGGAAGTACTTGATGCCAACCATTTTGAGTTCCTTCAAAAATTGGTGTAACACCAGAATCTTTAATTTTTTGACATACATTTTTAAATTCTTCATAATTAGTAGGAACTTTTAATCCTAATTTTTCAAAAATTTCTTTATTGTATACATAAAAGTACATTTTCTTTCCTGGGAAAGTAATACCATAGACTTTGTCTTTATAAGAAATTGAAGGAATAACATTAGTATCCATTCTTTTTACCCATTCTTCATTTGTTACATCCATACAATATTTTTCTGGATTAACTCTTGTCACTAAGTTCAAAGGATCAGCGTCTGCACAAAAAATATCAGGTGCTTCCCCAGAATCTAATTTTACTTTCAACAAATCACGCCATTGAGCATCAGGTGAAATTTGAAAATCAATTTTAATTCCTGTTTCACTTTCAAATTCTTTTGCCAAGTTCTGTACAACTGCGGATGTTGGTAATCCAGATTGGTGTGAACCAAATGTTAAAGTAACCGCTTCATTACCATTTGAAGATTTCGTATCAGTTGTATTACTGCTAGAGCTCCCTCCACATCCTGCAAGTACACTTCCAGCCATCATAGTAATACAGATTGTACTTAGTAATTTTTTTAAACGTTTTCTCATTAATTAATACCCCCCTATATTTTGCATTATTCACATACACTTTATTAATGATATGCTTTACATGTTTATAATACCATTTACTCAATTTGCTTTAAATGGATAAAACGGAACTTCCCTTTGCACTTTTTTGAACACTATTATACAATACTTTTGAAGGGAGAATTAAAATGAATCGTAAATTTTGTTATTCTCAAAAAGCATATTTGTTTTTTATTTATGGACTTTTAGTCACAATGTTGATGTCCTTATTTTTTATATGTTTCTATTCTTTCTACAGTAAAAATATTTATAAAGATGCAAAGGCAAAATCAGAAACTCTTTCTGCATCTGTTCATAAATCAATATCTACAGAATTAAATAATATTTCAACTATATCGATGAATATTGTATATTCTAATGCCATTAAAAAAAACTTTACAAGTTTTGCAAAAAATAATGATACTGCCACAATTAAACTTGATAATTTTTCAGAATCAAGAGATAATGTTTTATCTATATATGATATTATTACTGCAATTATTGGTCCATTCCAATCTGCAGCTCAAGTGAATCTTTATACTCTCAATGGGACATGCATTGGATCTGGGTATTTTCAAGGAGTTACAAACGTTAATTTGCAAACCTTTCCATGGTATAATTCAACGATTGCTCAAAATGGTTGCAAGAATATTTCAACCACCACAAAATTATTAAATATGCCTATAAAAAATAAAAATGAGATAGATAATCAATTTCTCTCATTAACCCGTGTGTTTTTTAATAGTAGTAATGAACCAGAGGGAATTGTTGAAGTATTGCAGAATTATAATGTAGTTTTTTCTTTAATTTCAGAATTAAAACTTAAAAACCCTTCAACCTCATTTTATGTATATAATGAAAAAAATGAATTAGTTTATCCATATACATCCCAACCAAATAATAACATTAACTATGTAGATATTATAAAAAATAATAATTTAGTTCCTTCTGTAGGATCTTTTGTTGATATAGATTCTAAAGATAAAGTCCTTATGTCTTATCAAAAAATTGAATCCTGTAATTGGACAATCGTTACAAGTGAGCCGAAAGACGTTGTATTCAAGTCATTAAATTCATTTAAAGAAAGCTTTGTTATTATCATTATTATTTCAATTTTTTTTACTTTGCTTTTATGTTTTCTTATATCAAGTCGTTTAACTTACCCATTAAGTAAGTTAACAAAGGCAGCAAAAAAAGTTACAATTAGTAGAGTACTAAATGAAAACAAAACTTTATTAACTCCTATTAACAGCAACATACTTGAAATTTCAGAATTATATCAATCATTTTTAGAAATGTATGATAAATTGAGAAACTCTTCTCAAGAAATTTTATTGTCAAAATCAGAAGAAACTCGAGCAAAATTACATGCAACTCAATCCCTTGTTAATCCTCATTTCTTATACAATAGCTTAACTAATATAAGTATTATGGCAGAAGAAAATATGAATGATGATATTATTAAAATATGTCATGCATTGTGTGATTATTTTCGATATATAACAACAAACGATGAAACTGCAGTTCCTCTATTTAGAGAAATTTCATATACAGAAAAATATATTAAATGTATGCAAATGAGATATGGAGACGATTTTATTTATCACTCTAATATTGAGGAATCAACTAAAAATATTTTAATTCCAAAATTAATAGTACAACCTATTGTAGAAAATGCTTTTAAATATGGATTTTCTACTTCTCCTCCATGGCATTTAAAAATTAGTTCTAGTACAAAAGATAAAAAATGGCTAATTCACATTGAGGATAATGGGGGATGTCTTAGTTCTACTAAGAAAGAAGAACTTTTATCAACATTCCATAATCTTAATAAGAATGAAGAACTAAAATCTCTAAAAATTGGTGGGATGGGACTTAAAAATGTGTACTTAAGATTGCAACTTTTATATAATGAACACGCTATTTTTGAAATTGACAATTCAAAAAATGGTAAAACAATTTTTACAATTGGTGGCCCAATATATTTAGATAAGGAGAAATTTTATGAACAATACACACAAATATAAATATATAGTAGTTGAAGATGAACCTCTAATTCGACAAAATATAATAAAAAAAATCCAGTCTCTTCCCATTCCATTTGAATTAGTTGGTGAAGCTAACAATGGAGAGATTGCCATACCTCTTATAGAGCAATTATATCCATCCTTAGTTATTACAGATATAAAAATGCCACAATATGATGGATTATCATTGATTAAATATATTCATCAAAATTATCCACATATTAAAACCATGATATTAAGCGGATATAATGAATTTACTTATGCTCAGACAGCATTAAAATATGGTGTTAATGATTTTCTTCTAAAACCTATTAAACTTGAAGAACTTAGCTCTGCTTTACAAAACATCCTTGTTATACTTGATTCAGAAAATAAAGAAATGTCTTCTTTTTCAATTGATCCACATAGCCTAAAGCCAGAACATTTAAGCCAATTAATGGAAAATTATTTCCGTAGCAATTATTCATCTATGACTTCACTTAATGTAATTACTGATAAATTTGGTTTTACAAATGAATATTTAGGCAAAATATTCAAAAAATATACTGGTGAAACTCCAATTAAATATCTTACAAAAATTCGTATCAACGAAGCAAAACTACTTTTAATTAATCAACCTTATTTAGAAGTGAAACAAATTGGAGAATTAGTTGGATATAAAGATGCCTTTTACTTCAGTCGCGTATTTAAATTAAATGTTGGAATCTATCCTAGTGACTATAGAACTAAAAATTTAAATTAATATTTTGATTATGCACAATTCCATATACAAATATTGATTATCCTACATGTAAACTTTTACTCACTAAACCTTCATATATATTGTTTAATGAAAAATAAAACTAGAAGCTAAACACTTGTGTTAATTGTTTAGCTTCTAGTTTGGTTAATTAACAATTTTATTTTAATCTATTAATCGAAGTTCTTATTATATATGATTCAAATTAATTATAATTATTTTAATCTATACTTAAATTCAGCTTTCAAATGCTTGTGTTAAATCATAAATTATATCATCAATATGCTCTGTTCCTATAGAAAGACGAATTGTATTTGGTTTAATTCCTTGATCTAATAATTCATCTCCACTTAATTGTGAGTGCGTTGTACTTGCTGGATGAATTACTAATGACTTAACATCAGCTACATTTGCAAGTAATGAGAATATTTCTAATCTATCAATAAATTCTTGTGCTTCTTTTTCTCCACCTTTAATTTCAAAAGTGAATATAGAACCTGCACCCTTTGGAAAATACTTATTATACAATGCATTATCTGGACTATTTGCTAATGATGGATGATTTACTTTCTCAACCTTTGGGTGCTTACTTAAGAAGTCTATAACTTTTAAAGCATTTTCAACATGTCTTTCTAATCTAAGTGAAAGTGTTTCTAATCCTTGTAATAATAAAAATGCATTAAATGGACTGATTGATGCACCCGTATCTCTTAATAGAATTGCTCTTATTCTTGTTACATAAGCTGCTGCTCCAACTGCTTCTGCAAATTTAATACCATGATAGCTTGGGTCCGGTTCAGTTAGTTGTGGGAATTTCCCTGATCCTATCCAATCAAATTTTCCTGAATCTACAATTACTCCACCTAATGAGGTTCCATGTCCACCTATAAACTTAGTTGCTGAATGTACAACTATATCTGCACCATGTTCAATTGGTCTGAAAAGATATGGTGTTCCAAATGTATTATCCACTATTAATGGAATTTTATGCTTATGTGCAATTTTTGCAAGTGTATCAACATCTATAATATTTGAATTAGGATTTCCAAGTGATTCTATAAATATTGCTTTTGTATTATCTTGAATTGCATTTTCAAAGTTTGATAAATCTTCTGGATCTACAAATGTAGCAGTTACTCCATAAGTTGGTAATGTATGTGCCAATAAATTATATGATCCTCCATATATAGTTTTAGCTGAAACTACATGATCTCCTGCCTTTGTTATGTTTTCAATTGCATATGTTATTGCTGCTGCTCCTGATGCTACTGCAAGACCTGCCACTCCACCTTCTAAAGCTGCAACACGGCTTTCAAAAACATCTTGTGTAGAATTTGTTAAACGTCCATATATATTACCAGCATCAGCTAATCCAAATCTTGCCGCTGCATGTGCTGAATTTTTAAACACATATGAAGTTGTTTGATATATTGGTACTGCTCTTGCATCTGTTGCTGGATCTGGATTTTCTTGCCCTACATGTAATTGTAATGTCTCAAATTTTAATTTTCTTTCTTTGTTACCCATAATTTTTTGCCCCCATTTATTTATATTTTTTATCTGATAGCTAGCATCCGTAACACTCCCGCTTCTTAAAGTGGAAGTTAACGGCTGCACGCTTCTAGACATTGTGACCCTTGAGGTTATAAGTTCAACTAAGATTTAGATGAGGATCAAAACCCACCTAAATCAAGTTTCACTTGATTTTTAACAATCCATATATATATGATATGTTTACTATGATTTGATATTACTACTATTTTCTCTAATTGTCAATAAATAAAGTTAAATTTTCTTATTCCATTAAAAATAAGCCAATCTAACAATATTTCTATCACTAAATCGGCTTATTTATAAAATAATATATAAATAATATTTTTATTCTCCAATTGTTATTGATTTAAATATACTAATTCCCCATTAAAATATGTTTGAGTAACATTAATATCATGTATATCTAATGGTTCTACTGTAAATATATTTTTATCTAATACTATAAAATCCGCTTTTTTTTCAATCTCTAAACTGCCTACTTCTTTTTCTTTACCTAGTACATAAGCTGCATTTATTGTAAATATTTTAATAGCTTCTAGTACTGATATTCTCTCACTAGGGTTTAACCTATATCGTGCATCATTCAAATCTACTTTTTCTGGATACCTTGAAGGGATAAAATCATATAAGTTGCGTATTATAGCACATTCAATAGCATTTAACGGATTAGGATCTTCAGGAACTTCACGGTCTGAAGATCCTGCTGTAACAATCCCTTCATCAATTAATGACTTAACTGGATATTCTCTATGTGCTCTTTCTTCTCCTATTGCTTGTACTTCATTTTTGCTAGAGTTTACATTCTTATGAAACCAAAATGGTTGTATTATTGCATTTATATTTAAAAGTTTCATTCTTCGTTTATAATATTTAGTTATTAAATCTATATGAATTAATGAATTTCTATGATTGTGATTTATATTATTATTAATAGAATATTCTATTCCATCAATTGCTAACTTACAGGCAAAATCTCCTACAGCATGAATACAAACATTAAAATCTAATCTATTTGCCATAGTAATTGCCTCTTTAAATTCAACCATGTCCCACCTAAAAATTCCATTAGCTTTGGTACCTTTTTCATCTATGTTTTCATATTGCTTAAACAAGTGAGCTGTTTCCATTTCTATAATTCCATCTGCAAAAAATTTAGCTATTGCTACATCTAATAAGTCTGTTTTATATATTACTCTGTTTCTCTTTAATTGATGTATTTGTTCATATATAGTTTTTTTACATACATCATAGGGCATAATAGTTATCCCATATATTACATTCAATTTAAGCTTATTAGTTATTTCTAGCCTTCTATAAAGCTCTAATGGCATTTCTAATTCTTCCTCATTAATTTGACCTATTGTTGTTATTCCATATGAATGTAAAATATTTTGATATTTTATAAATCTACTTAAGTATTCTTTATCCTTATAATTCTGAGCATTATTTATGTTAACCAATCTTATAGCATTTTCTTTTAATGTACCCCATAATTCGCCTTGTTCATCTAATTCTATTTTACCTCCAATTGGAGCTTTTGTATCTTTAGTTATTTTGAAATATTCAAATGCTTTATTATTTAACCATAAGGCATGGCTATCACAATCCTTTAATACAATTGGTTTATGAGTTCGTATCTTTTCAAGCCACTTTTTATTGGGTCCTTTAAATATTTCAGTATATCTATTTAAATCATTTTCTTCTCCCTCAAAATCAGAGCTTTTCCACCCTACTCCATAAATTATCTCTTCTTCGGGATGAGAATCAACATAACTTTGAATCAATTTTAAGTACTGCCAAGGATTACTTGCATCAAATAAAGATAATCCATCTCTTTTTATCATCATTCTTTCTGGTATGTGACAATGAGCATCTATAAACCCTGGCAACACTATCCTGAATTTCAAATCAACTATTTCTGTTTTATCAGTAGAATAGTTTCTTACTTCTTCATTACTTCCTAAAGCTACTATACTTCCACCCTTAATAGCCATTGATTCATGAATACTACTCTTATCATCAATACTATATATAACTCCATTAACAAAAATCTTATCAGCATCACTTGAAGACTTTTTATTTAATTTCATTCTTCAGTTCCCCCACTCTTATTTAACAATAAATTAGAAATATCCTTAATTTATATTCATAAAATTTAAATCCATGAAACATTTCTATTATTATCCATTGTTTTTAATATATATGCTAAAATTATTAGCTTTATTAATTTAAATATATATTGTAATATATATTTACAAATATTAAATGTTGATAGATAATAATTAGTAATATAATTTATATATTAGGAGGTATGATATGGAAACTTTAATTTTAAAAGAAGGACTAAGAGCTCCAAATTTTACTTTAATGGGCTCTGATAAAAAAGAACATACTTTAAGTGATTATTTAAATAAAAAAGTAATTTTATATTTTTATCCAAAAGATAATACAGCTGCTTGCTCACAAGAAGCTCAAGATTTTAAGAATTCAATGAAGGAATTTAATGAAAAAGACACTATAATTATAGGCATAAGCAGAGACTCTATTAAATCCCATGATAAATTTATTGCTAAATATGATTTGCCTTTTCTTTTACTTTCTGATGAAGAAGAAGTAGTTTGTAATCTTTATGGAGTATTAAAAGAAAAAACTATGTTTGGAAAGAAATATCTTGGAATTGAAAGAAGCACATTTGTAATAAATGAAGAAGGACTTATTACAAATATCTATAGAAAAGTAAAGGTTTCTGGACATGTTGAAACTTTAAAATGTTCAATATAGTTATATATTTTTTATTTTCTAAATAAGGAATCATCTACTTGTTAGTGGTTTTCTTTATACAACAAAAAAGATAGTTATTCTAACTATCTTTTTTACTTAACCTCGCAACGTCCTACTCTGCCACACAGTCACCCGTGCAGTACCATCGGCGCTATAGACCTTAACTTTCCTGTTCGGAATGGGAAGGAGTGTTACCTCTATGCCATCGTCACGAGATCTTTGAAAGATTTGTTCTTTCAAAATTGCATATAGTTATTAATGTATATTTTACAACTTGATTATATATTGGTCAAGCCCTCGACCTATTAGTATCAGTCAGCTAAATATGTTACCATACTTACACCTCTGACCTATCAACCTTGTAGTCTTCAAGGGGTCTT